>ENA-ORXR01000186-ORXR01000186.1-marine-metagenome-genome-assembly--contig:-NODE-186-length-96447-cov-5.276196_pt1 | contig 96447 bp, 91 predicted proteins | sample MGYA00237866_ERZ511479 | MGnify/ENA metagenome assembly ERZ511479
AGCAGGACTCGAACCTGCGACAAGCTGATTAACAGTCAGCTGCTCTACCAACTGAGCTATTGCGGAATAGACCATTCTGGGTAGGCGCGCCTCATAACAGAGTTTTCAGTCAAACGACAAGCCTAATTTGTTGCTTTTCTATAAAAAAAACAGGCCTTGTAATATACCTTTTCATTCTGCCAAAAAAAAGGGGAGCTACAAGAGCTCCCGAAGGTATTAGGTGAATGGTGGGTGTCTCCTAGAGAAGACACGTTCTTTATTAACGATTAAGGTAAATTAAACGTTAACTTACGGCGTTTAGTTTGAGATTTGATTCAGAACACTGGATAAACCCTTAAGACATGAGGATTATGATGCGCGAAATCACCACATATGCAGAGTTATGGCCTTATTATCTGCGCGAACATAGCCGTCCTGCGACGAGGGGGTGGCATTATGTGGGCACGGCTTTGGCGCTGTTAACGCTCTTATTTATCATCATCTCGGGCAAATGGCTGTTGCTCCCGCTGGCTTTTATCTGTGGTTATTTTTTCGCTTGGGTCAGTCACGGCGCGATTGAGAAGAACAAACCTGCGACATTTACCTATCCGCTGTGGTCGCTGTTTTCTGATTTTAAAATGCTGTTTTGCTTTTTTACAGGACAGATGGGCAAAGAACTCAACAAAGCCGGGGTCGTGAGCGCTTTATGATTCCGCACAAGATGTGGAACGGGCTGCAGGCGGTTAGGGTCAATAATTATATTGCGCGGGTGATGCCAGGGTCTTGTGCATCTCTTGGCCGGCTGCCCAATGGAGATCGCAAAAGCGAGGGCGTTTGCTTGATGACAGTCGGCACGCGCCTTGATGTTGATATTCGCCAACCCGCAATCGATCCTGATGGGAACTTGATCACGCACCGCAAAAAATGGGCCTTTAAGCGAGGTGAGCATTATAAGACCGGCGAGGCGCAAACGGTGGGCGGGGTGCTTAATGGTTTCAAACCTGAAGGCACAATTGAAGACGGTATTTATTACGGCTTTATCGCCACGACAGAACGGCCCGATGCGCGTGGTTTGGTTCCAGAAGAAAGCGTGCATCTTTACCTGTCCAAATATTTCATTGGTGCGGGCGTTGGCTCCAAAGCAACCGGGGTAGGCGCGCATAAGCGTCCCAAAAATGTCCGCTTCTTTCGCCCGCATCCAGCCTGTTGGAGAGTTCAAGACGGAAAGCTCGTGCCGTGGCTGGCACTGGGCGAGAGTCATACCGTTACGATGTTCTATCAGTTTGGCGATTGGCAGCCTTATAAATCCGCGCGCATTGGCGGGGTCAAGTTTCGGCCCAATGGCCATAAATATTATGACCCGGATAGCGCGGTGGTGCTGGAACCGGGAATGCTCTGTGGCCGCGATGACGGCAAACCGTTCGAGCAATGGCTCAGCTTTACGGGAGTCCTCCCTCAGACTCATAAAAACATGGTCTTGCAAATCGAATATGAGGGGCAGGGCCAGATTTATAGTAGCTGCTCTAAATTACGTGGACAGTTTGTGGCGGCGGCTAATGGGCTGGGTGTCGCGCGTTTTGAAACTATGACCGGCAGCGATTTGACGGGCCGCGGGATTAAACTCACCTTAATCGGGCCTGTGAAAGTGAAGCGGGTCTATATGCTAAGCTGCACCTCACAGCAGCCCATGTGATGTCCTTTATTGGCGCAGGACTTTATGCTCACCGCCCGGGCCTTAGGCAGTGTTAGAGGGGTTTAAATCTGAAAACTGTGCCTAAGCTAATCCGGCTTAAGCGGCGCGGCGCAAAACGGCGCGCAATGGGCCGCAAAGAGACCCAGATAAACCACAGCGAGATTGGCCGCGCTCTTTCGAAGACCCGCGCTAACATAGTTCCAATTATAAATCTGAAAGCGGCCCATCGGGGCGAGCTTGGTGCAACGCTCCAAATATTGAAAGCGGGTCAGCGGAGTGTCGGGCGAGTTAGGAATAAGCGGAGCAAGTCCGCCGCAGGTATAACGGCCGACAGGACGAATGCCTCGCGCCCGCCTTGCCCGCATACGGCGTAGGTGCCGCGCAGGTTTAAAGCAGCGCCGAAAGCTATGGCAGCCATCGCGGCCATTCGTATAGGTCGTGCGAATAGGCGCCATATCGCAGACCGTATCAGTCCTCAAAATAGATGAGCCCACCGCGCTCAACACCCAAGCACTCATACGCCACAAAAACGCCCAAATCCCAGACGGATCGACCCCGTCAGTTTCAGGGGGGAGGGATATGGACGACGCAACGTTCATCATAAGAACATAGGCCCATTTGGACGAGCGAGGATTTAGTTTTTACGGGGTGCGGTATTTGTGGGGATTTTGGGATGTTTTGGTGAGCATAGGTGTCGCTCAGGGGGCAAACCGCACGTTAGTGAGTATTAAATGACGTGGTTTTAAACCGCCCAGTTCCCATCCGCCGGTGGTGTTTAGATAGACCTTGCGAATTTTGGAGAACCTTTTAGTTTTATAGAGTGAATGAACTGCGAAAAAAATTAAGAGAAGAAACCTCTTGCGCTCACAAGAGTCTGGACTTTGCTTTGTCGTGTTATGATTTAACGAGTCGGAATGGATTGGCGAATTACCTTAATGTCCATCTTCTTGTGCGCGATCTCCTCGCAAAGACTCACTCTGGGCACGAAATTGAAATTGACCACTCTGACAGTATAGCTGCAATTCGTTCGGACCTGACTAAATTAGGGGTGAGCGTCGTTGAGGATCTACATTGTATGCCAAAATCATACCTCCACCCTGTCGGCTTAACCTATGTTATTGCGGGTAGCTCTCTCGGTAGTAAAGTCCTTTACAAAAAGTGGGCTCAATCGACAGACGATTCTGTCATCCTCGCGGGTGAATTTATGGCGCTTGCTGTGGACAATTCGGATTGGTTGAAATTCTTGGAATATATTGATGCTACGAGTTTCTCAGACAGTGAGACAGATGACATTGTAATGTCTGCAAACCAGTGTTTTACCTTATATAAAAAGGCGGCACAGCAGGTTGATCGGAACACTCGGTGAAGAATTTACATTTTCACAACGACACTAGAGACAATTCTATCGACCTGACGAGCTGCGACCGCGAAGCAATCCACATGCTTGGCAGAGTTCAATCCTTTGGTGCGCTATTAGCGGTTTCGCCAGACTGGCTAGTGAACCATGCCTCTGTTAATCTTAAAACATTTATTGGGATTGAGGCTGAGGAGGCTATTCGCACGCCCATTTCGGAGATATTTCCGGCTGAAGCGCTTCATGAAATTCGGGGCAGGGCGCAATTACTGGCGACCAGCGACTCCGTGGAACGCCTATTTGGTATTCGCCTGACATCTGATCAACAATTATTCGATGTGGCGGTGCATTTGTCCGGACGGTCTTTCATTATTGAAATAGAAAAACGTATGGCAAGCAGCCGTACTGATCATATGTCATATGTGAAGCCCATGATCGAGAGAATTGGCACGGCTACGACGTCTCAAGACCTGTGCGACCGCGCCGCTCGCCAACTTCGCGCTCTGTCGGGATTTGACCGGATCATGGTTTATAAATTTGGAGAAGATGGTTCTGGCACTGTTATTTCAGAGTCGTTGACGGGTCAGAGAGAATCTTTCAAAGGGTTGCGTTACCCAGCCTCAGATATACCGAAACAAGCTCGAGAGCTCTATAAACGCAGCCTCTATCGCCTAATCTCTGATGTGTCGGACTATGGAGTTGAGATTATACCTGCATTAAATCCGGAAGGGCTTCCATTAGACCTCTCACTTAGCGTGACTCGAGCAGTCTCTCCTGTGCATTTGGAATATCTCACGAATATGGGCGTCGGTGCATCTATGTCGATCTCGATCTTGAAGCGGGGTAAATTATGGGGGCTTTTTGCCTGCCATAATGACACGCCAAAAACGCTTCCATTCACTGTGCGCTCCGCCGCAGAACTATTTGGGCAGTTATTCGCCTTTCTCCTCGATCAGCGGGAAGGCGACGAAGAAAGAGCAGCTCAGGCGCGCGCGCAGATACTACATGACCAACTCATGTCTCAACTGGCTGAAGGTCTTTCCATCTCCGATAGCCTCGACGTTGTATTGGACGGCGTAAAAAGCGTCATCGATTTTGACGGCGCAATTGGATGGATTGATGGTAAATTTAGTTCCCTCGGTTGCACGCCAACTCGAGAGGAATTTATCGGGCTCGCAAAATTTCTCAAAACAACCGCCGCCGGCCGCATTTTCCATACTAAAAACCTCATCTCGACATTTCCAGAAGCAATTGACTTTGCCGACCGAACAGCAGGAATTATGGCGATCCCAGTCTCGCGTTCGCCGCGTGATTTCATTGTTCTCTGCCGCCGCGAGGTAGCCAATTCTGTGACATGGGCCGGCAACCCGGATAAACCCGTAACAGTCGGTCCCCCCGGTGAGAGACTTTCACCGCGCAAGAGTTTTGAGGCTTGGCAGGAAGTCGTAAGGCATACAAGTTCCCCTTGGTTTGAGAGTGAGCTGGCCGCGGCTGAATCTTTGCGGATCACGTTATTGGAAGTCGTTCTGCAAATGTCCGACACTATGCTGAAAGAGCGTGCCCGCGCACAAGAGAGCCAAGAGATATTAATAGCGGAGCTAAATCACCGCGTGCGCAATATTCTTAACCTCATCAAAGGGCTCATTAGTCAGAGTAAAGATGATAAGCTCTCTATCGCTGAGTTTACGGATATCGTCGGCGGGCGCGTCCATGCGCTTGCCCGTGCTCACGACCAGATCACGAAAGAGAACTGGAGCCCTGCCTCTGCTTATGAGCTGATAGAAACAGAAGCTAAAGCCTATCTAAATGCGAAATCGTCCCGTTTAAAGATCACCGGGCCTGATGCACTTATTACGCCGGCGGCATTTACCACACTTTCTTTGGTCATGCATGAGTTGATGACTAACTCTATGAAGTATGGTGCTTTGTGCGACTCGCGTGGAAATATTGCTGTAGATTTCACAGAGCGTGAGGATGGTTCATTACAGATAAATTGGCGTGAAAAGGGTGGGCCGCCTATTCAATCGCCGCCCACTAGAAAAGGTTTTGGTACAACAATTATCGAACGCTCCATTCCTTTTGAGCTCAAGGGAGAAGCGAAAATCTCCTACAAAGTATCGGGGGTTGAAGCGGTTTTTGTCATTCCGCCCGCATTTGTTTCCAAGTTCCGAAGCGCTGGCGTCAAGATTGACGCGGATCAGTCTAAGAACGAAGAAGTAGTTAGGCTGTCAGGTCATGTGCTGGTCGTGGAAGACAACATGATTATCGCTATGGACGCGGAAGAATTAGTTGCAGAGCTTGGTGCCGCGCGAGTGACTGTTGCGTCAGACGTCGACGGGGCAGTTTCAGCTGTATCATCAACTACATTCAACTTCGCATTATTAGATGTAAATCTTGGAGCTGAAACAAGCGAACCTATAGCGGCGCTATTGTCAGAGAAAGGTATACCGTTTGCTTTTGCAACGGGTTACGGGGACGCTACTGCCATAACAAAGGCCTATCCAGAAGCGCCAGTGATCCAAAAGCCCTATGATAAATCATCGTTGGTGAACGGCTTGGGAAAGCTTACATCTTTGACATAAAGGTCGACGTATTTGTCTTACTTAACTGACTAGACATCAATTAAAACATTTCAACTTTGAACTCTGAAATCGCGTCAGGAGTGTCGAAATATTCCTTATCAGATTGAATTAAGTATGACATTAGGCCGGGCGCGAACAATCTTACCCAAAAAAGACACGTTTTAGGACGATGATAGTCTGAAACCACTTGCACTACGAAACCAGCGCCGTGAGGTCTGACTCGCAATAATAAAATTGAATATCGCAATAGTTTCTAACAAGGCGAACCCTATACTAGATGCATTATAGCCGCAATTTCAAGCATTACCGATGACCATTGTTGGGCGGTTCCAGGCACTCGGCTTAGGTCCCCTTTGAGGATAAATAGACTCAATACACACTAAGACCCTGTGTCTTTACGGTTCTAATGCGGGTTTTCGTTTCTAGAAAGCTCGCTCTTGCATTCCCTCAAGTTCTGTCTCCCTCCACATGGCTAGTATTTTCGTTTTCTGGGGGGGCTATCTTTGAATTCTACAAGACCTACTCCTCAGCAGGTTAACTCTTTGAACCTTGCCTTATCATCAGCGCGCTTAGGCTTGCGATGATGAGCGCTAGCACGGCTATGGCGAAGCGGCCTGTTAGGGGGTTGGGGATGATTAGCATTGCGCCGATGAATACGGCTATCGCGAGGCCGAACCGACCAATGACTTTGAGCTGAGCGGCGTCATTGGCGTCCCCAATTTCGGCTTTAAAATCAATGGGCGTTTTCATTGTTGTAATGAATGTGTCGACCATCGTTCTGTGCGGGGAGCCTTTGGCTGGGGCGAAGGGTATGGATATCAGAAAGCCCACAGAACCCGCGAGGAGAACCCCGAAAAACTTAAATTGGAATGTCCAAGCCTGGTCCGCAGCGAAGCCGAAAATTGAGAGGGGGACATTTAGGAAAGCCATGAGCGAGACTGCGAAGGCGCAGGCGATAGAGAGCAGGGCGGCCCACCACGGCGTTCTGCGGATAAACAATCCCCACATAAGCGGAATTTGAATTGGCGTCATCAACAGCGCGCCAATATCGAGCATGATTTCAAAGATGCCTTTGCCTTTTTGCTGCGCCAGATAGAGTGACAAAAAGATGACGAGGACTCCCATTATCCACGTCAAAACACGGCCATAACCCAGTAGCTCGGCTTCTGATTTGGGTGTCCATTTTAAACGGGCCGAAAGTTTGGGATATATGTCTTTAATCATGATCGCGACGTTGGTGTTCAGCCCCGTATCCATAGAGCTCATCGTGGCTGTGAGAATTGCGACAACAATCAGCCCGATGAGCCCGACAGGCAGCACATTAACGCTGGCGATGGCATAGGCGGCTTCTGCGGGTTTGCTGATGCCCAGAGCCATGACCTCTTCAAAGAATAAGAGCCGCGCGGTGATGGGCGGTAGAAACCAAACTAAGCCGCCAATGAGGAACAGCACAGAGGCGAATATAGCCGCCTTGCGGGCTTCTTTGCCGTCTTTGACCGAAAAGTATCGTGGTCCCGCATACATGGAGTTAAAGACAATAAATCCTTTGGTCACCATGGCGCTGGCCCAACCCCATGTGTAAGCACCGCCAAAGAGCGTGGCTGAATTTATCATGTTAAAGTCTTCGGACAGGCCTTGCACTTCAATCTGTTCAAACATTCCGCTAACGCCGCCCAGCTTGCTAATGCAGAGTATGGCAATGATTAGTGTCAGCGGGACTAAGATAAGGCCTTGCAAAAAGTCTGTCGCCATAACAGCCCATCGTCCACCCGTCGCGGAGTAAAACAGCACGACAACCCCGGCCACCATGATGACGTGATAAATATTATAGCCAAATACAGCCGAGCAAAAAATACCCAGCCCGTAAAGCGCCATTGCGGAATATAAAATCCGGATGGGGACTTCAAAAAAGGCGTAAAAATTACGCGTGACTTCGCCAAAGCGTTTGGAGATGGCTTCGGGGAATGTCGTCACGCGCATTTGCCGAAGCCAAGGGCCCAGAAATAAGAAATTTAAGAAAAAACCAAAGGCATTTCCCAGAAATATAATCATAACGGAGAAGCCGGATTCAAAGGCGACACCTGCCGCCCCTGTAAATGTCCAAGCGCTAAAGGCGCTCATAAAGGCACTACTGCCGACGAGCCACCACGTGCCTTTGGCACCGCTCTTAAAATAATCATCTGTGTTGCTGGAGAAGGTCTTAAAGACAAGGCCTACGGCGACAATTAAAACGAGATAACCGACAATAACTAAATATTCGATATTTGAAATGTCGATCTGGGTCATGGCTTATGCGCCTGATGACAGATGACGCACATCCACCCAATTATCATTCTTGCGGATGATGTCGATGATTTGCTGATATTCGCTGCCCTGCGCAAAGGTAAGATAGGGCAGGGCGTCCTCGCCAAGAATGTCTTTCAGAAACTCCCGAATGAGGTAATGCCAACATTGCTCTGTATCGCCTTTGACGTCTGGAATGTCGGCCGCGATATCATCCGGTAAAGACGTCTCAGTCCATGCTTTATCTTTGCCAAAGAGGTAAAGCGGCCCGCTCCCGTAATGGCCTTTAATATAGATTGCGCCTTCGCTGCCGTAGAAAGCGATGTAGTCGTCATTAAACCTTGGCTGTAGCCCGCCATGTTTGAACAGTACTGAGACGGGTTTATTCGCTAGCGGGCTTTTGAGCTTGGCCAACACCGTGTAACTCCACTCCACGTTGGACTCGCCCCATTTCAATGACGGATCGTTTAAGTCGTCAGGGATATGGTCACGGCGGGTTTTGAAATTATGTACGCCGCTGACGATAGGTGCCTTGCCCATATCATCGCGCACATCTGCCGCTATGGCCAAGATAGTGTTGCCAATCACCGAGGTCACGATGGATAATTTATGCGTAAAATTATTATTTAGGCGGCCTCCGCCATCCTCGGCGCGGTGCGACCAGCCAAAGGGAATGTCTTTCTCAAGATTAAAGTGGGAGATACATTCCACTTCCTGTGGCTCGCCAATGGCCCCGTCTTCCACCAACCGTTTGGCATGGATGATATGCGGCATATAGCGAAAGCTGGCGGCAAAGGCTGTCTTAATTCCTTTGGCTTCTGCAAGGGCATGAAGCTCTTTTGCTTCATCGCCTGTCGCTGTCATAGGTTTATCACAAAAGACATGGGTTCCATGCGCAATAGCCTGTTTTATCGCCGCGTAATGCGCCCCGCCTGGTGTGGCAATGGAAACGATATCAGGCTGACAGTCTTTGAGGGCCTTGGCCCAATCCGTTCCGCCATATGGGATGGACATTTTTTCGGTCACCTCTTTGACCACATGCGGCGTCCGTCCGACCATGCCGACAACCTCAGCGCCAAGCGTGCGAAACGCTTGCGCATGTCCTTGCCCGGCAAAACCGGTGCCGTGAACTAATACTGTTAGTGTCTTGCTCATCTTTTCCCTGGCGTTCAGTTTGGTCTCATTCGTTTTTATAATGACCAATTATTGTTTAGTGCTATAGCAAGGCTAAAGCTCAGGGGAAACAAAAATGAAAGTTACAAGTGCTGAAGTCTTTATTGGCGGCCCCGGAAAAAATTACGTCACCCTAAAGATCATGACGGATGCCGGGATTTACGGCATTGGCGACGGCACGCTCAATACCCGCGAAACCTTGCCCGCAGAATATCTGAAGGAGTATTTGATTCCTTGTCTGATTGGGATGGACCCGCGCAACAGCGAAGATATATGGCAGTATTTTTACCGCGGGGCTTACTTTCGCCGCGGCCCTATTGCCATGGCGGCTTATGGCGCGATTGATATGGCGCTTTGGGATATTAAAGGAAAGCTCGCAGGCCTGCCGCTCTACCAACTCTTTGGGGGTAAGAGCCGGGACGGGGCGCTTGTCTATGCCCATGCGACAGGCGAAAATCTGGAAAGCCTGCTCGACAGTGTCGCCTATTATGTTGAGCAAGGCTATAAGGCAGTGCGATTGCAATGCGGTATTCCGGATATGCCTGAGGGTGGATATGCCAGCGGCAAAGGCAAGAACGCCGGTAGCGGGAAAGACTTTATCACCGAATATGGCACGCTGCCCGACCAAGAAATTTGGGACACTGAAAAATACCTTCGATATATGCCGATCGTTTTTGAAACTGTTCGCGAAAAATTCGGGCCAGATTTAAAACTTCTTCACGACGTTCATCACCGCTTACGCCCCCGCGAAGCTGCGGCTTTTGGTAAGGAGATTGAGAAATATAATCTCTTCTGGATGGAAGATCCAACACCCGCCGATGATCAACATGCGCTGCGACTTATCCGGCAACACACAACTGTGCCTATCGCTATCGGAGAAGTGTTTAATTCGATTTGGGATTGCAAGACGATGATTGAGGAAGAACTGCTCGATTTCATCCGCGTCGCAGTAACTTACGCAGGCGGGATAACTCACGTGAAACGGATTGTGGAATTAGCTGCGCTCCACAATATCCGAACAGGCTTTCACGGCGCGCCAAGTCACTCGCCCATATCCATGGCGGCGCAAGCGCATCTAAACGCCTGGGCCCCAAACTTCGGTATTCAAGAATATCTCGTCTTGGGCACGCCCGAATGTGACGCACTATTTCCATCAGAGCATAAAGTCGAAAACGGATTATTCTACGTCAGCGACGCCCCGGGCCTAGGCGTGGACTTTGACGAAGCTGAATCAAAGAGTTATAGCTTTGACCGTCGTTACCACCCGATTGTAAGGCTCGAAGACGGAACGATGTGGAATTATTAGCGGGTTAAACAGCGCTCCCGCCAACCGTCAAATTCTCGACGTACAGGCTCGGCTGCCCGACACCTACGGGCACGCCTTGTCCGGCTTTTCCGCAGACGCCTATGCCGGGGTCAAGTTCCATGTCGTTGCCTATGTGTTTGATTTGGGTGAGGACTGTGGGGCCGTCCCCTATTAGGGTGACGCCTTTTAGGGGCTCTTCGACTTTGCCATTTCTGACGCGATAAGCCTCAGTGCATTGGAAAACGAATTTGCCGCTGGTGATATCGACTTGTCCGCCGCCGAAATTTGTGGCGTAGATGCCGTCTTTTAGCTCGCTTAGCATTTGCGCTGGGTCAGCTTCGCCGCCCAGCATAAAGGTATTGGTCATACGGGGCATGGGCGTATGAGCGAAACTCTCGCGGCGGCCATTGCCTGTGGCGGGAACGCCGAGCAGCCGCGCATTCATACGGTCCTGCATAAAGCCTGTGAGGATACCATCTTCAATGAGGGTTGTGCGCGAGGTTGGCGTGCCTTCATCATCAATGGTGAGCGAGCCGCGCTTGCCGGGCAGAGTGCCGTCATCGACGACAGTCACGCCTTTGCTAGCCACGCGCTCGCCTAGCATCCCTGCAAAGGCTGAGGTGCCTTTACGAATAAAATCTCCCTCAAGGCCGTGGCCCATAGCTTCGTGGAGGAGCACGCCGGGCCAACCGGGGCCAAGTACCACATCCATTTGGCCTGCAGGCGCCGGAACGGAGTCAAGATTGACCTTGGCTCCGCGCAGCGCTTCTTTGGCGAGAGGCTTCCAAAATTCAGGATCAATGTAGCTGTCATAAGACTGGCGTCCGCCTGCGCCTGCATAGCCATTTTCGCGGCGACCATCTTTTTCAGCGGTGATAGAGATGTTGAGGCGGACGAGGGGACGAATGTCATCATAGCGCTCTCCGCCTGCGCGCATGATAGAGACGGCGCGGCGGTTGCCGCTCATGGTCACGCTTACTTGCACGACGCAAGGATCAAGCGCGCGGCAATAAGCGTCTATTTCCTGTAAGAGCTCAACTTTCACGCCAAAGCCTGGAGAGGCAACAGGATCGATGTCAGGATAAAGCTGTGCATTGGTGCGGCGCGGGGCGGGAGAAGCCGTGCCGTCATGACCGTCCTTAGCCATGACCACGGCATCTGCCGCGCGTGTAAGTGCGCCTGGGGTTAGCTCGGTGCTTTGCGCAAATCCGCTCATCTCTCCTGCGACGCATCGCAGACCAAATCCACGGGAGGTATCAAAGCTGGCTGTCTTTAACCGCCCGTCATCAAAGGTGAGCGACTCAGAGGCGGAGCGTTCGATGAATAATTCGCCGTCATCGGCTTTGTGCATGACGTGGTCGACCTGCTCCTGCGCTATTTCGGGGGTAAGGTCGCAGTCTTGGAAGACAAAATCAGACATATTCGGGTGCTTTTCGTAATTGAACACTTTATCTAGGGCACTTCCCGCGATAGACAAGGCCCATAATGCGACAATCCGCGCGGCATTTGCACCTGCCATTCGCCCGTATGTTGTTTATAAACCGTCGAAACTGCGCGGGCTGAGTCCGTGTTACTATAATAATGAGATGTGATATGCGTTTAAAACGCCTGATTTTAGCCAGCTCCGCCGCATTTTTTGCGTTAACGGCCACGGCACTTGCAGCAAAGCCTACTGATGGAGGTTATTGGCTCCAAGAGGCGGCAACGCCTGTGATGGAAGATTTGCATTGGCTGCATAATTTCGTGAGCTGGATTATCTTGGCGATTACGCTCTTCGTTATGGTGCTTATGGCTTACATCATGTTTCGCTTCTCTGCGAAACGTAACCCAGTGCCATCCAAAACAACGCACCATGTCGGTCTCGAAGTCGCATGGACAATTATTCCGGTTATTATTCTTTTGATTATGGTCGTGCCGTCTATGCGTCTTCTCTACTTTCAAGACGCGCTGCCGGAAACGGAAATGACGGTCAAAGTTGTTGGGAACACGTGGAATTGGGAATATTCTTATCCAGAATTTGAAAATGTTGAGAGCTACATCTCTAATCCGCTTGAAAAAGAAGATGCCGAAGCCGCTGGTGTGCCTTACCTCTTGGCCACGGACGCTCCGCTTGTTGTGCCTGTAAACACCAAAGTTAAAGTCTTGGTGACATCGTCTAATAATTTACACAGCTTCGCGATGCCAGCTTTCGGCGTAAAAATGGACGCCGTGCCAGGCCGCATCAACGAGACATGGTTCGAAGTGCTTCCCGGCAAGGAAGGCACCTATTACGGTCAGTGTTCAGAAATTTGCGGCATCAAGCATTACAAAATGCCGATTGAAATTTTAGTCGTTGGCAAAGACGAATTTAGACAATGGGTGGCTAATGACGGCGCCTTTACGACAAGCGTAGCTTCTGTTGGCGGTGGTGTCACCGCGGCGCAGGAATAGGAGAGAGATCATGGTAGCGATTCCTCACGGAGATGACCACGGCGGCGCTTATGGCGATGACAAGCCGGGGTTCTTTGCGCGTTGGTTCTATTCAACCAACCATAAAGATATTGGTACACTCTATCTCATTTTCGGTATTATCTCAGGCCTCATTGGCGGGTATTTGTCCTTCATGATGCGTATGGAATTGGCCGCGCCGGGTATTAGCGTTTTCAATTCAGAGCATGATTACCTTGTCTTTGCCTCTATGCATGGCCTCATCATGATTTTCTTTATGGTCATGCCAGCTTTGATTGGCGGATTTGGTAACTGGTTCGTTCCGATTATGATTGGCGCGCCGGATATGGCGTTCCCGCGTATGAATAACCTATCTTTCTGGCTCCTGCCGACAGCGCTTATCTGTCTTTTGATCAGTTTTTTCGTTCCCGGCTCGGCTTCGGGGAACGGCTTTGGGGGGGGCTGGGTCATGTATCCGCCGCTCTCGACGAGCGGATCGCCTGGACCTGCCTTTGATTTTATTATTATTGGCCTTTTGGCGGCTGGTTTCTCGTCTATCTTTGGCGCGATTAACTTCATCACGACCATCTTAAATATGCGCGCACCAGGTATGACGATGCATAAAATGCCATTATTTGCATGGTCCGTTTTGGTCACGGCATTCTTGCTTTTGTTAGCTCTACCCGTTTTGGCGGCGTCACTCTTTATGTTGTTCACAGATCGTATTGATGGCGGAACAGGATTCTTTGATCCAGCTATGGGCGGCGATCCGGAAATGTTCCAGCATCTCTTCTGGTTCTTTGGTCACCCTGAAGTTTACATTATGATCCTGCCAGCCTTTGGTATTGTTTCTCATGTTGTTTCGACATTCTCTAAAAAGCCTGTCTTTGGTTATCTCGGCATGGCTTATGCGATGGTTGCGATTGGTGTTGTAGGCTTCGTTGTCTGGGCTCACCACATGTACACGGTTGGTATGGATGTTGATCTTAAAGCTTACTTCCTTGCGGCGACCCTCGTGATTGCGGTTCCGACAGGCGTAAAAATCTTCTCATGGCTTGCGACAATGTGGGGCGGGTCTATTTCCTTCTCCATCCCAATGCAGTGGGCTCTGGCCTTTATCTTCCTCTTCGTGGTGGGCGGCGTAACAGGTGTTATGCTCGCAAATGCTGGCGTTGATGTGGCGCTTCACGATACATATTATGTGGTCGCGCATTTCCATTACGTGCTGTCTATGGGCGCGGTCTTTGGTATCTTCTGCGGCTTCTATTACTGGTTCGGTAAAATGTCCGGCTACCTCTATAATAAGTGGTTAGCCGCGGCTCACTTCTGGCTCTTCTTCATCGGTGTGAACGTGATTTTCTTCCCGCAGCATTTCCTCGGGCTGAACTCTATGCCGCGCCGGTATATCGATTATCCAGCGGAATTTGAATTGTGGAACCAAGTCTCCTCAGCAGGTGCTTTAATCACGCTTGCAGGTGTTTTCTTCTTCTTCGTGATGTTGATCGAAGCTTTCGTGCGTAAGCGCCCTGCCGGTGAAAACTATTGGGGCGAAGGCGCAACGACACTAGAGTGGACATTGCCGTCACCACCACCTTTCCATATTTTCAATACGCTTCCCCGTATTGAGGAGAGCGACGAGCATTAATGAGTTCTTCTGCTCATAATACTGATATAGAGGCCGTATCATCTGATGCGGCCTTTAATCCATCGGGCTTAAGCTTGGCCGAACCATCGGATTTCTTTGCGCTGATGAAGCCTCGCGTCATGAGCCTTGTGGTGTTCACGGCGTGGGCAGGCTTAGTCCTCGCGCCGGGCGTTATGCCGCTCTGGGCCGCGATTGCCTCCATCATTTGCATCGCTGCAGGGGCAGGGGCCTCGGGCGCGCTAAATATGTGGTATGACGCCGATATCGACGCGCAGATGTCCCGCACGAAAAAGCGCCCGATCCCGCAAGGCAAAATGACTCCCCGCGCAGCTCTAGGCTTTGGCACCATCATCAGTGTCGCTTCAGTTTGGATGCTTTATATAGCGTCCAATATGGTTGCGGCAGCCTTGCTCGCTTTCACCATCTTCTTTTATCTCGTCATTTATACGATGTGGCTGAAACGCTCCACGCCGCAAAATATCGTCATTGGAGGCGCGGCAGGGGCGTTCCCGCCCATGATTGGTTGGGCCGCTGTGACGGGCGACATCACGGTAAATTCCGTGTTGCTCTTTATGATTATCTTTATCTGGACGCCGCCCCATTTCTGGGCGCTCGCGCTTTATAAGACAGGGGATTACGGGAAGGTCGGTATCCCGATGATGCCCAATGTGAAGGGTCCTAAATCGACGCGCAATCAAATCATGGCCTATTCTGTTTTGCTAGCGATCATTGCCATCGCGCCAATTTTTACAGGACTGGCTGGCAACCTCTACGCCGCCTTTGCCGTGCTGCTCAATATTGGATTCCTAGCGCTGGCCTTTAAGGTCTGGAAATCCCGCGCAGGCGAAATAGCGGATAGTGCTGATGAAGCTTCGCTCTATGAAGTCAAATCAGGCGACCGCGCCGCGCGGAACCTATTCGCTTATTCGATTATCTATCTCTTTGCTATTTTCGGGGTTCTCGCGGCTGAGGGGCTGCTCGGCTAAGCGGCCTTCTCCCGCGCAATGTAATCATCGATAATCCGTCCCAGCACCGTTATGGGAACACTTCCGCCAAGAACCACCGCATCGTTAAAGCGGCGGAAATCAAACTTATCGCCTAGCTCTGATTTGGCTTTGGCGCGTAGGTTGTTAATCGCAGAGTGGCCGACTTTGTAACCAAGCGCCTGTCCCGGCCACGCGCAATAACGATCAATTTCGCCGCGCACTTCGTCGGGGTTAGAGCCATTATTGGTCACAAACCAGTCTATGGCCTGTTCGCGTCCCCAGCCTTTGGCGTGGAGCCCCGTATCGACAACGAGGCGGCAAGCGCGGAAGGCTAAGGACTGCAGATAGCCCAAACGACCGACAGGGAAGTCATCATAAACGCCAAGCTCATCCGCGATTTGCTGTGCGTAAAGCGCCCAGCCTTCTGAATAGGCATTAAAGGCCAAGAGCGATCGGATGAGCGGTTGTTTGAAAGTATATTCGCCCTGCCAGACATGGCCGGGAATAGCTTCATGATAGGTAAGATCAGCGAGTGTGAATTTATTGTGTAAATCGGTTGAACGCAGATTTATCCAGAAATGCCCAGGCTTGGTCCCGTCAATCGAGCCGGCCCCGCCATAAGCGCCGGGCGCACCCGCTTCGACTTCGGGGGCGATGCGGGTCATTTCTAGAAAGCCCGGCACTAGCGTTTCAAAGGCTTGGGGCATACGCCCGCGAATATCCTCCACCGCATCATTGATGAAATCCATAATCTCGGCACGGCCCGGATCGCCTTCTTTAAACAGATAGCGCTTATCCTTACCAAGTGCCGTCATGCGGTCACCGACCGTGCCCTCCGTATAGCCGATAGACTGCAAGATGGGTTCCATGCGCGCGTGCAGGTTTGCGAGTTCGTCCAGCCCCATGTCATGCACCTCATCAGGCGACATCGTCGTCGTCGTCCCCGCGCGCAGCGCCCAATCATAATACGCTTCGCCGTCAGGCTTGGCCCATATCCCGGCGTCAGATGTCGCTTGGGCGGCGAGCGTGTCGTGAGCGGTAATTTGGCGGTCAATAGCGGGGCCAATTTGGTCAGTGGCAATAGCTGCGGCTTGCTTGGTGAATTTACCATCAAACTTTGAGGCCAATGTTTTGACGATGCCCCAACTCTCAGGGTTGCGCCCTCTTGCGCCGCGTAGTTGACCTAAGGTTTTCTCCATTAGGAAGTCAGGCAGGATAACGCCCTTTTCTCCGGCTATACGTGTGCGTTCTGTTTCGCCGTCAAGCTGCTCAGCGTAAGCGCTCATCCGTGCCAAATATCTCTCCGCATCTTCAGCTGTGTCCAAGCTGTGCGAGGAGTCCAGAAAACTTGGAATTTCTACAAACGCGCCTGTGTTCTGCGCCACGGCATAAGGACTGTTACGATAGGACCAGTTGGAATTGAGCAGCGCCATATCACCATAAGGCAGATTATAGCCCTCAACGCTCATATCATAAACAGACCGTACGACCTCAATATTTAAAGCCTCGTCAGCGGGAAGGGTCTCAGTGTCAATGGTGTTAAGCCGGGCCCGCATCGCGTCAACATCACGCTTAATCTTATCTTGGCCTTCAGGCGTGCGGTCCGTGAGTTGCGATTTAAGCGCGGCATATTTGCCTGTATCGATCCCTGCACTGGACGCGCTCTCAGGGTATGCGTTGAGCATTAGCTCTGTGGCTTGGTCTAAGAAAGATTTAGCCGTTTCAGGCCCAGCCTCTTTTGCGGCTACAATTGGCGCTTCTGATCTATCTGCACATCCCGTCAGGCCTATAGCCGAAGTGGCGGCAGCGGCAGCTGACGTTTGAAGAAGCATTCGGCGGGAAAAGGGCATGGCGTGTTATCCTTAAATCTATAGGCTTGAATGACATGAGTGGGGTATATTGGCAAATGTGGAGTATGGGGCGCTAAAGTCAGCCAGCGTCTGATTTCAAATATTCACGCCCTTGTTTAAATTTAAATATCCGTCTTCCAAATAATGAGAGCGCCCATTGCGGTGTATGCACCATTCGCGCAATGGCCATTTTTCGCCCTGCTATCCCTTTATCCAAAGTGCCCGTGCCGAGTTGTTGGCATATCTTGTAATATAGCTTCCAGCGTTTCTTCCGCTTTGAGACGTAAATTCGAAGAGCTTTGGGGGTGTCATCAGCATGTTTTTTTAAACAATTTGCAAGGACAATAGCATCCTCCAAAGCCAGACAAGCGCCTTGGCCCAATGAGGGTTGCATGGGATGTGCGGCATCCCCGATTAAGGCAATAAAGTCATGTGCGCGCGTGACGGGGCGCATGTCTTCAATCGGGTGGCACAAAATTGTTTCGCTCTTAGTATCTTCAACAATTTCAGCGATTAAGGGGCTTAGGTTTTTTATATCGTTTTGGTGATCTTCAAACGGCGCAAAAGGCGTTTCACTGTCAACAATATCGAACCAGTAAATTTCATCCTCAGGGAGTTGGAAATAACCAAACCGATGATTATTTTGGTCATAAACTTCAGCGGCCTTTTACGGCATTTTCCCATAGAGATAGTCCTGCGCCGATTTCGGATAGGGATTCAGCTTGTTCCAAAAGACTGACTTTAAAACCTGAGGATCCAAGCGCATGCGCTAAAGCCAAACCCCCAATTCCAACTCCAACAATTGCGATATGTGCGGCCATAATTTTCGATAACATAGATGGCGTGATTATGGGTAGATATTTCAGAGTTGGACATACGGTGAGAAGCCTACCGCTGTAATTGTAACTGTTGACATATCTTCAAACCTAATTACGTTATAATATATCAAAGACTGTAAATCATAGTGCAATCGGGTCGGAGAGGTTTGAGTGATGAGGCTAACTTTAATAATGATTGCGCTTCTTACGGCGTGCCAAGCCGCACCTGATGCACCACAAAACTTTGACGATTTGCTGAAAATTACAGATACAACGTCTGACCCGATATGCACATTGCCGCTTGCTGAACTCCGTGAAAACATTGACGCTGAAGCGCTTGAAGAGGCTAAGGCCAAAGCCTTCAGTTATGAGACAGTTATTGAGACTTACTCGGATGACCCTGCCGCGCAGATAACAGTTATTTTTCGCCGTGCTGCACTGAAACGGCGTTTAAGTGCGCTAGGTGATACCCCTGAGGTAGCGCAACAATTCTACGACAGTTTTGACGTGCCCGACGCTATGCCGACGACGCTCACAGGATTTCATGACAGATACCATTATTGGATGGACCGTATTGCTGAGCAGGGCGATTTTGGAGAACAGGATTCTGCTCCCGTCAATCTGCGTTTTTGCGTTATGAATGAGGCCCGCGCGGCGCTACATGCAGCATCCCGCGCAGATATTATAGAGCGTGTGGCAAAAGGCGTAAGCTTGCCTGCGCCTGATTTGGTTGAGAATATCAATCATGAAGCGACTTTTGATAACGCTTTCACCAAATCCATGTTGGCACAGATATACACGGCAGATAATGTCACGGGCCTATCACCCTTAGAGCGCGCGCAAATGCGGGGCCGGGAAGCCATCTTGCCGTTTGACCCGAAAAGAGCGGAACTGTTTTGGGAGATGCGGGACGAAGAAGTTGCGGCCATTCTCGCCTACATAGAAAGCCATAATTTTGAAACGCCTGCGGATAAATTGAAGCATATGACAAATATTGATCAGTCGCTTCGCAAGATGTGGAATCCCGCAAATGCCGATATTCATTTCGAAAACGCCGAAGAGTTTGGATCTTTTAAAAAAGGTGTTTCAGAACGAGTTATGAAGGTTGATACATTTAACACAGCTGAGCTTACAAAAATGTTAGAAGGTCGGGGTTGGTTCCGTGATGATAAAGACGGGTCAGGCGCGGCCAATGATGCGTGGTTGATAGCGCAACATGCTGACCTTGATCCCGACTTTCAAGCCAAGGCGCTGACGATGATAGAGGCAGAATTTGATGCGCCAGGCGTTTCGAAAAGAAATTACGCCTACCTCTATGACCGCGTTCAAATGCGCTTTTCCGATGATGCGGCAACTGAAAGGAAACTTCAGCGTTATGGCACGCAGGGACGGTGCACAGGCCCTGGAACGTGGGAGCCGTTTCCCATCGAAGAGCCAGACCGTATTGATGAGGTGCGTGCTGACGTTGGGCTTGGCACAATGGAAGCTTATAAATCTCGCTTCAAAACAATCTGTACCAAGGATCAACGCTAACGGTCTGCCAGAACAAATGGGGTGACACTACGTCCTATGTTAGAGTCTGTTTTGTTTTCCGTCTAATGCGTATATAGAAATGCAACTGCAACACACGGCCTGACTATGAGAGAATATCGCGATACGCCCACCAAATTTCACGAGCCGACTCCGGCTGAGCTGAAAGCGCGCAATAAACGTAGTGTTGCTATCGCGCTGGCCTTGGCTGTTTTCATGATTTTTGTTTTTGTGACCATGGTCTCCAGAGGCGTGATTCCGAATGTCAGCTAACCGTAAAACACTTTTTGCTCTGATTGGAATTGGTCTTGCGATGCTCGCTTTAGGCTTCGCGTCTAAGCCGCTTTACGATACCTTTTGTAAGGTGACTGGCTATGGCGGGACAACACGTTATGCCGAGGATAACCTTTCCGAAGTTTTGGACCGCACTGTCAAAGTCAGCTTCGATGCCAATGTCACGGATTTGCCATGGGAATTTGCGCCCGAACAGCAAAGCATGACTGTGCAACTCGGCCAGACAGGGCTGGCTTATTACAAAGTCAAAAATAACAGTAATAAGGCGATGGTGGGAACAGCGACATTTAATGTCACGCCGATAAAATCCGCACCATATTTCATTAAAACTGAGTGCTTTTGTTTTACCGAACAACGTGTTGAGCCGGGACAGGAAATTTCTATGCCCGTGCTTTTCTTTGTGGACCCACAACTGGATGACGAAAAGCGGCTCAAAGACGTTACGCATATAACGCTCTCTTACACCTTTTTTGAGGTTGAAAACCCCACGGACCCGCAGGCAATTTCATCGGTCACGCCCGAAGGGGCCCGCAAAGCACCTGACGCGACGCCTTAATGGGCATGCGACCTTGCGCCGCGAGGTCTTATTCTAGCACTTTCCGATGTTGCAGGCGGGCGCGGGCTTAGCTATAGCTTCTGAAAATAGCAGATGACGACTCGTCATCTGATGACACTGATATACGACTCTTTGCGAGGGACTTATGGCCGGACACGCCGTCGAACATGACTATCACCTGATACCGCCAAGTCCTTGGCCGTTCCTGTCAGGCGTTGCCTGTTTGGTGTGGGGGCTGGGCATGGTAGCTTTCTTTGCAGGACTCGTTGACCGCACGGGCGAAAGTCCAATGATGGAATGGTTCTTTGGGAGCGGTCTTGATACTCTCAAGTCTTCTATTGTTGGCGATGGGTCAGTTTCAGGGGGCTGGTTCTTCCTGCTCATAGGCTCTCTCTTTGCCTCATATGTCATGTATGGCTGGTGGAAAGATGTTGCGGCCGAATCCCGCGCGGGCGATCATACGCCCGTTGTTGATATTGGTCTGCGCTACGGCATGATTATGTTTATCATGCAAGAAGCCATGTTCTTTGTCGGTTGGTTCTGGATGTTCTTCGAGCTTGGCTTGTTTCACAAAGTCCGTGCAACATGGAACCCTGATATTCTTGAAAATGCTGCTGAGTATTCCACCTCTATGGCACCGGGTGTCACATCTGTTGATGCATGGCACCTGCCGCTTATGAACACGCTTATTCTTCTTCTGTCCGGTACTACTGTTACGTGGGCCCATCACGCGTTAATGCATGGGGATCGCAAAGGCGCAAAATGGGGGCTATTCCTGACAATTGCTTTGGGTATTCTTTTCACCTTTGTTCAGATGTACGAATATGCCGAGCTGTATCATCACAGCGCGGAAGGTGGCCATCCTTGGATTGGCGATGATGCTTATGGGTCTGCCTTCTTTATGGCGACAGGTTTCCACGGACTGCATGTTCTAATCGGAACCATCTTCCTTCTGGTCTGTTATCTTCGTCTTGTTAAAGGCGGGATGAAGCCTGAGAAGCATTTCGGTTTCGAAGCGGCGGCGTGGTATTGGCACTTTGTTGATGTCGTGTGGCTCTTCCTCTTTGCCTTTGTTTATGTGGTATTTGCCCTCAATGGCGGCGGCGCGCATTAGTGAAAAAAAGCTTCCTCCCGTAGAAACAGGTCTACGGGGCAAATGCCCCAAATGCGGGGAGGGAACGCTCTTTAAAGGCTTCTTGACGTTTGCAGAGAGATGCGAAGCCTGTCACGCAGATTTCACAATTGAGGATGCCGGGGACGGGCCGACGGTTATTGTCATCTTCCTTGTCGGAATATTTATTGTCCCTATGGCGCTTGGGTTCTCCATGGTGGTCAATGCCCCGATGTGGCTGACCTTTGTGATTTGGATTCCGATCATTATCATTGTCAGCTTAGTTTTATTGCGGTTGATGCGAGGCGTGATGTTTAACTTGCAATGGAAACATGATGCGCGTGAGGTGACGTCATCTGACATAGAGATCTGATGAAACTGCATTTCAAACCTATGCCGTGGTTGACAGTTATTGTCGCCATATGCCTCGCCATTCTCATCAGTTTAGGCACATGGCAATATCAGCGCCTGCAATGGAAGACATCTTATCTAGCCGATGTTGAAGAAGCCGTGACCGCGCCGCCTTTAACATCTTGGACAAATATTCGATCGGCGATAGAGCAAGATAAGCCTGTTGATTTTCGCCGTGTAAGTCTTCTAGCCGAGCAAGTAGAGGACGCTCCCGCTTATTTCGTTTATCAACCGCGCAAGGGCGGGATTTACTGGCGCTATTTTCAACCCGTGACCTCAGACGGCCAACGGTTTTTTGCGGCCATCGAGTCTGTTCCGAATGAGAATAAAGATAATTATCAACCGCAGGGTACAACGGGGCAGATTTCGCTAATAGGCTATGTTCGAAAAAATGAACCCATGGGCTTCGTTGAAAGTCTCGTTAAATCGAAGGCCTCACCCTCGCAAAACAGATACTTTAAATTTAACCAAACTGATGACTGGGACATGCAAGGAGCGGCGACAGATTATTATATTGATGTTGCAAAGATCAGCGGCGACGCCTTCGCTCTGCCCATAAAACGTCCCGAAATCCGCAATAATCATTTCGATTACATGCTGACATGGTATAGCTTTGCTGTGATCCTTCTTATCATTTATTTCATTCTTCATCGACGTGCAGGGCGCTTAAGATTTTCATGACGAAAGCTAATACGAATACAGTGCTGACCGGTTTAGCGTCTGGGGGGACGGTCATTATGCGCCATCCGCGCTGGGCAGATTATGAAGCTTGGGCAGAGCTACGCAAAGAGAACGAAGATTACCTGACGCCGTGGGAACCGCAATGGAATGAACGTCACTTGACGCGCCTATCTTATCGCGCCCGCTTAGCCAAATTTAAAAAGATGGTGAGCCATGATGAGGCTTATCCCTTTCATATTTTCCGCGCCTCTGATGATCGTCTCATCGGGGCCTGCAACGTCACCCATGTCCAAAGGCAGGTCGCGCAAACGGCGCAACTCGGCTATTGGGTTGGACAGCATTATGCCCGCCAAGGCTTCGCGCGGGCCTCCGTCTCTGCCGCAACAAAATTCTGTTTTGAAACGCTGGGCCTCCATCGTATCGAAGCTGGCGTACAGCCGGATAATGCCGCCTCTATCAAAGTTCTGGAGGCCATGGGATTTCAGCGCGAAGGCACGGCCCGGGGTTATCTAAAAATTAACGGCAAATGGGAAGACCACGATATCTGGGCTAAACTGAGTAGTGATTAGACCATCAGTCTTTCAACACAAACTCACTAATACTCTCTATCAATTCCGGAGCGATGGGCAAATCGGGGTTCTTGTAGGTCATCATATTACCCATGCGGTTTGCGGGTGAGTCCTTCAAAACGTGGTTCATGCCATTAATCACGACGAGCTCTCCGCCCGTTGCTTCGGCTAAGAGCTTGGCATCTGTCTCTTTGACTTGAATATCATGCGAGCCTTGCACTATGAGCGTTGGCTTTGCGGCTTCTTTGGCAAGTTGGGCTGGATCTTTGGCCATAATGGATATTAGAAACCCTTGAACCTGCGGATAAAAGAGAGGCTTTAGGGCGGGGTGCAGCGTTTCTGTGTCCACGCGCTCTCCGGCTTCTAAGGTCTCAATAGCTTTTAGGGCAGGCTTCATCACTATCACATTGGCGGGGTTTGCTTTTAATTGCTCTCGCAAAATTGCGCCAAACGGACGACCAGGTGCCGCAACTAAAATCAATCCGCAGACAGTTTCATTATCAATCGCCGCTACAGAGACCATGAGGCCGCCTTCAGAATGTCCGAGCAGGTAGATACAATCGCGTCCCGTTTCCGATGTGAGGGTTCTAGCCCAATCTCTGTAATCTTTAGCATAGATGTCGAGTGTGACTGCATTAGGGTCGCCTGCTGCTTCGCTTGTAAACATGCCCCGCTTATCGACTCGCACGGTTGAGATGTCTTTTGCGGCTAATCCTTCCGCGAGTAATTTATAACTATTAGCCGACACGCCCATTGGGTTGTTGCCATCTAAATCCGTTGGGCCTGACCCAGGCACGATAAGCACGATTGGGCTGTTGCCTCCGGTATCAATCCAGAGGCCATTTAAATCACCTGATGATATTGTGGTTCCAGAAAGCGCGGTGCTCGGCACGCTCGCAATGGATTCGTTTGTTGAATGTTTAATATCTGCGGGCTTGCCGCATGAGGCCAGAATTATACTCGCGCAAACAGACCCCAAAAAGAAACGTAATGTCATGCTGAGCCACCTATACGCGATAGCATCTCAGGACGAATGCCTAGACTGGCAAGCGCTTTCGCCCATTTGCCATCTAAATCCGTATCAAAAATAAGCGTTTCGTCCGCATCCGCAACAATCCATGCATTATGCTGCAGCTCTTCTTCTATCTGTCCTGCGCCCCAACCGGAATAGCCGACGGCGAGCATGGCCTTTTCGGGGGCTTCGTCATTGACTAAGGCTTCGAGTATATCTTTGGTGGAGGTCAAATTGAGCGTATCTGAAAGTTTCAGGCTCGTATCGGTTTTGAAGTAATCTGATGTGTGAAGCACAAAGCCTCGGTCAATATCGACAGGCCCGCCTTGGAGGACGGGTGTGTCTGCGACTTTGACGTCGCCTTCAATGCCGATATTTGTGAGCATATCTGAGAGCTGAAGCGCGCCGCCCGACTTGATAACTTGTTTGTTAATTATAATACCCATCGCGCCGCTGCGGTCATGACTGCAGACATATATGACGGCGTCTTTGAAACGGGGATCGCCCATTTGAGGCGTGGCAATTAAAAGCCGCCCGGTAAGCTTCATATCATGTGAATCGGTCATAGAATTGAAACTATAACATATCAAAATCGGTTACGCTAATCTTGCAAAAATGTAACACTCACCCCATATGTAACTTAACATCAGAAATAATTGAGGAGAGACTATGTCTATTCAAAAAGGGGATAAAGTCCCTGACGCAACCTTCATGACGATGGGCGCAGATGGCCCCGAGCCTATGGATAGTGAAAGCTTGTTTAGCGGAAAACGTGTGGCTCTATTTGCTGTGCCAGGGGCTTTTACGCCGACATGCTCAGCCAAACACTTACCCGGTTTTAAAGAGCAAGCCGCGGCGCTAAAAGCCAAAGGTGTCGATACGATTGCTTGTACCTCTGTGAATGATGTTTTTGTCATGGGCGCTTGGGGTAAAGACCAAGGCGTGACGGATGAAATGGTCATGCTGGCGGACGGAAATGGCGACTTCGCTAAAGCCATAGGTCTTGAGCTTGACGGCTCAGGCTTTGGAATGGGCGCACGCTCACAGCGCTACGCCATGGTTGTTGATAACGGCACAGTCGAAAATATCTTTGTAGAGCAGGGCGGCGAGTTCAAAGTCTCATCAGCCGATTATGTTCTGGAGAATCTCTAACGAACACGCACACCACATATAAATTCCATATCAAAAAAGGGGAAACACCATGGAAATAGCGAGTTACTTACCGATCATTTTGGTCGTCTTGGCGATTGTCGTCATTATCAATGCGATTAAGGCTGTACCGCAAGGTATGGAATATACGGTCGAACAATTTGGGCGCTATACAAAGACGCTTAAACCCGGCCTATCCTTTATCATCCCATTCATCGAGAAGGTTGGATATAAGATGAACATGCGTGAGCGTGTCATTGATATTCCGTCACAAGACGTGATTACCAAAGATAACGCTATGGTCACGGCTGACGCGGTTGTCTTTATCCAAGTCGTTGATGCGCGCACTGCCGCTTATGAGGTCAATAACCTCGATAATGCGATTAAGAACTTGTGTTTGACCAATGTGCGTACTGTTGTCGGCTCTATGGATCTTGATGAAACGCTTTCAAAGCGCGACGAAATCAACGCTAAGCTATTGGCGGTCATTGACCAAGCTACAGACCCATGGGGCACGAAGGTCACGCGGATTGAGATTAAAGACCTCTCGCCGCCTGCTGACATTACGCAAGCCATGAACAGACAAATGAAAGCTGAACGTGAAAAGCGTGCTGACATTTTGCTGGCCGAGGGTCACAAGCAGTCGCAAATTCTCAAAGCCGAAGGCGAGAAAGAAGCTGCCGTTCGTGAAGCAGAGGGCCGCAAAGATGCTGCTTTCTTGGACGCTGAGGGCCGCGAACGCGAAGCTGAAGCTGAAGCTCGCGCAACAGCCATGGTCTCTGCAGCGATTGCAAAAGGCGACGTCAATGCTGTGAACTACTTTATCGCGCAGGATTACGTGAAAGCCTTTGGTGAGCTTGCCAAATCACCAAACCAGAAAACGGTTATCGTTCCAGCTGAGCTATCAGGTCTTGCTGCGACGGTTGGTGGTATTAGTGGTCTGCTTGAAGCAGGTGCTAAAAAGAGTGGCAAATAGGGAGGCTTTATGAATAACGACGCAAATCTTCTTGTTCAAATGCTGGAATCTATGTCCGGCAGTAAATGGCTTATCTTGGGTGTGCTCTTGCTCGTTCTCGAAGTTGTCACCGGCACGACCTATATTCTCTGGCCGGCAGTAGCGGCGCTTATTGTTGGCGTCATTGTATTTATCCTGCCCCTGTCTTGGGAGATGCAATTCCTGCTCTTCTTTATCCTCTCGGGTATCTTACTGGTGGTCGGTCACAAATTCGTTCGCCCTAAAATGAAAGGCGGTGAACCCTCAGACCTGAATGACCGTGCCCGCACAATGATTGGCATGCGTGTCAAAGCGATTGCGGATTTCGATACAGGCCTCGGCCGCGTCCAAGTCGGCGATACGCAATGGCGAGCAAGTGCGGCAGAGGGCAATCCTAAATCAGGTGAGGAACTCCGTGTTCTGTCCGTGAAAGGCACGACGCTACAGGTGGAAGCCGTCTAGTGACCCTTCTACTAGAATCCATTGATAGTCGCGGCAGCTTTCGGCTGCTGCGTGATGGAGCCGAGCAATTTCAGCTTAAATATCAAAACTGGTTTTCCAGTAAGGCTATGACAGCCTATAATGATCAGCAGATTATCATGAAGTCCAAAAACATCTGGATGAGTAAATTTGATATTTTTAAAAACGATAAAGATGTCGGCGACATCATCTTTAACTGGATGGGTCATGTCATCATCCGCTTGACCCGCGCTGACGGTAAGGGCGAGGATGAGTTTTTGCTCAAACATCGCGGTATTTTAAGTACACAATACGAATTACGCACCGAAAAAAACGAACATTTATTGACGCTCAAGGCGGGCTTTAATTGGAAGAAATTCAAATATAATTACGAGGTCATCCGCGAAGAACACGATTATCCGGACATCGTTTTAGACGAACTTTTGATCTATTGCGGTTTCGCGGCGAACCTACATATGACCAATAGCGGGATGGGTTAGTGGAGCTCAAAACAGCGCGTTTGAGATTGCGTCATTGGAGCGAAAATGATGCGGATAGTTTTGCAGCTTTGTGTGCGGATCCAGACGTCAATGCTGACTTAGGCGGGCCATTCAGCCGTGCTAAAAGTGATGAGAAACTCACGCGCTACATAAAGGCTCAGGCGGAGCAGGGATATAGTCGTTGGGCCGTTGAAAACAAAGCCGGGGCATTTTTAGGATATGTGGGCATTATGCCAGTTTTAGATGGCCATCCATTGGGGCCTCATAATGAAATTGGATGGCGCTTCCATCGCGCCGCTTGGGGGCAGGGCTACGCCAGCGAAGCAGCCAAGGCGGCTTTGGAAGATGGCGTTAGACGGTTAGGGCTTACAGAAATCATATCTTACACAGCATCCAATAACTTGCGCTCTCAACCCGTTATGGAACGTATCGGAATGAAGCGAGATAAGAGCCGAGACTTTACCGCACATTATGAAGGATATGGGTCATGGCAAGGTTTCGTTTGGAGTATTGAGGGCCGGGTTAGAAAGTAAATGTTGAAGCCCGGTTTGCCCTGCCTATAAGCGGGTATGGAAGCAGACCGTTTTTCAGCTTTTCGACATAGCTCATTTGCCCGCTATTTTGGCGCACGTTTCCTCACGGCTATGGCCACCCAGATTACATCTGTCGCCGTAGGATGGCAGATTTACGATGAGACTGGCAATGCGGCGCTGCTTGGCTGGATAGGACTGGTTCAGTTCCTTCCGGCTGTACTCTTAGTCCTTGTGACAGGTTTAGCCTCGGACCGCTTTGGACGTCGGTTAATTATGGGCTTGTCAATTTTAATGGAAATGACATGCGCTGCGATGATTTTTTATCTGGCCTTCACACGTCAATTTGATCCCATTATAGTTTTAGCGATATTGACGCTTTTTGGTGTGGCCCGCGCCTTCCTAACGCCAGCCTCATCTTCATTAGTCGTCAATGTCGTGCCCAAGGAGGATTTTGCGAATGCGGTGGGTTGGATTACATCCGCTTGGCAATTGGCCTCCATCTTCGGTCCTGTGGCTGGCGGTTTGCTGTATGGTATTTCGGGGCCTGCCGCTTATGCCAGCGCAGGCGTGATATTCGCTATCGCCGCCTTTCTCATTTTCTCTATCCCCAAGCCTGAGCAAGCCTTGGAGACAGCCAAGACGTCGGTTAAGACATTGCTGGGCGGTTTTAAATACATCTGGAAACAAAAGATTGTCTTGGGCGCGATATCGCTTGACCTTTTCGCTGTTTTGCTTGGCGGTGCCGTCGCGCTGATGCCGATTTATGCAAAGGATATTTTAGATATCGGTGAGGTCGGCGTCGGTTTATTGCGGGCCGCGCCCGGTGTAGGGGCTGTGATCATGATAGGCTTTCTGACAAGCTTCCCGATTAAAAATCATGCCGGTATAATTTTATTTGTTACTGTGGGGCTATTTGGATTAGCCACGGCAGTCTTTGGAATGTCAACAATTGCATGGGTGTCTATTCTCGCGCTCATGTTCGTCGGCGCCTTTGATATGATATCCGTTTATATTCGCGAGATTTTATTACAGCTATGGACGCCAGATAAAGTCCGCGGCCGCGTAAACGCTGTGAACTCTATTTTTCTAGGTGCGTCCAATGAACTTGGGGAAGCTAGGGCAGGATTTATGGCGGCGGCTTATGGGGCTGTCTTAACAGTGGCGGGCGGCGGCATAGCGGCGATGGGCGTCGCAGCGCTTTGGGCAAAGATCTTTCCAAGCCTTAGGCAAGCGCGCCATTTAGAAGCCCCAGAGGATTTAGAGATTTAATCCCTTTCCGGCATCCCTGCACGAGCTAGCTCATCTGCGCGCTCATTACCCTCGACACCCGCATGGCCTTTGACCCATTTCCACGTCACATTGCGTTCCGCGTTTAGGACGTCGAGTTGCTTCCAAAGGTCAACGTTGACGACGGGTTTTTTATCTGACTTTTTCCACCCGCGTTTCTTCCAACCATGTATCCATTCGGTGATACCCTTCATCACATAGGTACTGTCTGTCCACAGCGTAATGTTCCCTTTGAACTTTGGGTTTATTGCCTCTAGCGCTTTGATAGCGGCCATCATTTCCATACGGTTATTAGTTGTATCTTTTTCGCCGCCTTTGAGCGTTTTTTCTTTACCGTCAAATTGCATCAGTACGCCCCAACCCCCGGGGCCAGGATTTCCCGAACATGCCCCGTCCGTATAGATCACAAGCCCCGTTGATTTAGGCAACGTCAAGTAGCTTTCTTGGAAGGCGGAAAATGACTTGTTCTTTCGTGACTTCGACTTCCTGCATGTCAATATCATATTTAGATCGCAGCGCGGCTATGACGCCGTCTGTCAGATATTCTGGCGCGCTGGCCCCCGCAGATAGGCCAATGACGTTTGCGGCCTCCACCTTGTCCCAATCAATACTCTCGGCACTGGAAATTAGCATGGCTTTATCCGCGCCGGCCTTGTCACCAACTTCGACAAGACGTTTGGAATTGGAGGATGTTTGAGACCCAATCACCAAAAGAAGGTCACACCGCTCGGCAATAGCTTTGACGGCCATTTGGCGGTTAGTGGTCGCGTAGCAAATATCCTCTTTATAGGGCAGGGAGATATTCGGAAAACGGGTCTTGAGGATGTCGATCATCGCTGAGGTGTCATCAACGGACAATGTTGTTTGCGTGACAAGAGCTAAGTTTTCAGGATCCTCAGGTGTATAATTTCGGGCATCCTCCTCTGTCTCAATCAGCGTCATGCGGCCTGCGGGGAGTTGCCCCATCGTGCCGATAACCTCAGGGTGGCCAGTATGCCCAATAAGAAGGATATGATGACCTGCCGCCGCATGTTTCTCTGCTTCAACATGTACCTTGGAGACAAGCGGGCACGTGGCATCCAGGAAATTCAATTCTCGGGCTTGGGCCGCTGCGGGAACAGATTTAGGAACGCCGTGGGCCGAAAAAACGACAGGACGGTCGTCCGGGCATTCACTTAACTTTTCGACAAAGACGGCACCGAGCCCGACTAACCGATTCACGACATGGCGATTATGAACAATCTCGTGGCGGACATAGACAGGCGCGCCATATTTAGAGATCGACTTCTCAACAATTTGGATCGCGCGGTCAACGCCAGCGCAAAAGCCGCGCGGGGCCGCTAAAAGCACTGTTTTTGAAGGGCGCTCTGATGACATTAAATTCTCCTCATGCCGCCCAAAGAGCCGATGTTCGGCGTTGCGGCAGTCGTTATATGTGTCTAAGACCTAGCAGACTCGTTTCCACCAAGCTATAGCAGGGTGGAGAGAATAATGACCAAATTTGGGACAAATAGATGCGGTTTTCAAAATTAATGATGGTAGCGGCCTTAGTGGCCACGACAGCAATTGCGGGCTGTAAAAGCACCAAGGAAGTTCTTCAAATCGGAGCAGCCGCTGAGGCGAACCCCGGGCCTTGCCCGCGAGCTTTTGCCCTTTATGACGCTTCGCGCATTGTTGAGTTTCGCGATGGTAAGGAACGCTTCGCAAATGTGGGCTTTACGGGTGAGTTTCAAAAAGTGCGTAGCTTGTGCCGTTATTATGGGGCCAATCCTATCGAAGGTGACCTGGAAATGGATATAAGCTTTGGACGCGGGCCAGCAGCAGCTGGACAAAGCACAGCCACCTATGAGTATTTCGTAGCTGTTACGCGCAAAAATATCGGTGTTATCAATAAGAAGACTTTCCCGATACAAGTGACGTTTCCAGCAGGAACCGACCGCGTAACTCTCACGGAAACGGTCGATAAAATTATTATACCGCGCGCGAAAGAAGGCACTTCAGGCGAAAACTTTGAGATTATCGTCGGGTTTAAACTGACCGAAGCTCAACGTGAGTTTAACGCCCAAGGTAAGCGCTTCCGCGTCTCTGCCGGACAAAATTAAGCCGCTTTATGCCGTCTATTTTAGATACACTCGACGCGACGTTTCGCGAAGCCTTCGTGGCTATGGATTTTCCAGCCCAAATCGCGGGTGTTCAAGAAAGCACGCGCGGCGACGCCCCGTTCCAGTGCAACGGCGCTTTGGCCGCCGCGGGTATCGCTAAAAAACGCGGCGAGAAAGTCAATCCACGTGATATCGCAGCGAAGGTTATGGAAGGCCTAACCTCCCACCCTATGATTGAAAAGATGGATATTGGTGGACCCGGCTTTATCAATATTTATCCTAGTCAGGAGGCCGTTTCAAAGCGCGCGGTGGAGTTACAGGGTGATGTAAACCTTGGCATTGTACAGCCCGAGCCTCTCTCTATCATTGTGGATTATGGCGGAGCGAATGTCGCCAAGCCTATGCATGTCGGTCATTTACGCTCTGCGGTAATTGGCGAAGCGATAAAGCGGCTTTTGCGCGTTCAAGGCCATAAGGTTTTGGGCGATGTCCATATGGGGGATTGGGGCCTGCAAATGGGGCATTTGATTTCCGAGTTAGAAATTGAACAGCCAGACCTGCCTTATTTTGACGCTGACAAAACTGAGGGTTTCCCAACACAATCGCCTGTTACTATGGATGATTTGGCGCGGCTCTATCCACAAGCCAGTAATGCGGCCAAAGGCGATAAAGACCGTATGGAGCGCTCCCGCGTGGCCACGGCTGAATTGCAAGCGGGACGCGCAGGCTACATGGCATTGCTGGGGCATTTTATAGATGTATCTGTTGAGGCGCTGAAAGTCGGATATGGAAATCTAGGTGTGGAGTTTGATTTGTGGAAAGGGGAAGCCTGTGTTGACCCCCTTATTCCGGATATGATTTCCGAGCTAAAAGCCAAAGGTATTACCGAAGAAGACGACGGGGCGCTCATCATTCGCGTCGAAGAAGAGGGCGAGAAAAAAGATGTCCCGCCTGTCATGCTGCTCGCCAGTTCGGGGGCCGTGCTTTATCACACCACTGATCTTGCGACATTGGTGGACCGCAAAGCCGAGAACAATCCTGACCTGATTGTCTATGTTGTGGACCAGCGCCAAGCGCTGCATTTTGAACAAGTCTTCCGCGCGGCTGTAAAGGCTGATTGGTATAAGGCTGAGCAGCTTTATCACGTTGGTTTCGGGACAATGAACGGCAAGGATGGCAAGCCGTTTAAAACGCGTGAAGGCGGAGTGCTGCGGCTTGAAGATTTGCTGGGCATTATGAATGAGGCGGCCACCAAACGACTTGAAGAGTCTGGTATTGGCGCTGAATTTGATGCGGCGGAACGCATGGAAATCGCGCGAAAGGTTGGTTTAGCCGCACTGAAATTTGCGGATTTGCAAAACCAACGCCTGACAAATTACATCTTTGACCCTGAGCGCTTTACCGCCTTTGAAGGAAAGACAGGGCCCTATCTGCTCTATGCTGTCGTGCGGATAAAATCGATTTTACGCAAAGCTGAGACCCTAGGCGCGAAAGCTGGAGATATCGTTGTAGCTCAGCCAGCAGAAGAGCAGTTGGTCTTGGCATTGGATGCCTTTGGTCGTGCGGTTGCGACCTCCGCCGAAAAATATTCTCCGCACATATTGTGCGATCATATCTACAAAGTCGCGCAGGCCTTTTCCCGCTTTTACACGGAGTGTCCTATCCTCGTTGATGACACGCCGCATGACGTCAGAGCCTCGCGCTTAGCCTTAGCACAGCTAACATTGCGGCAGCTTGAAAAGGGACTAAATATCCTTGGTATAGACGCGCCTGAGCGCATGTAGTTTTGAGTTTTAGCTTAGCTTTGGCCAAAAGCTTGATTTAACTGCTGCTGTTGCGCACGAACAGCTTGCGGCTGAGGGGCAGCTTGGGCTTGGACAGCTTGAGCCTGGACAGGTTGAGTTTGAGGCACCGTGGGAAGAGGCGCAGAAAGAGGCTGTGTTGCCGCTTGACCGGCTTGACGAACAGACACTTCAACGCGTTTCTGTCCCTCATAGGCGCGCAGACCTTTGGCCGCGTCCAGACATTCAGCATACATATCCAAGATAGCGCCGATATTGCGCTCACCCCAAACGCCTTGGCCTTTAAGCTTGCTGACGAGTTCGAACGCAACTTCGGCTTCGGACTTACCTGAGCCCGTGGAGGCTTGGCCTTGAAAATCGTTGTCTGACATAATTTTTTCCTCTGATTTATCCACCCTTTAACAGGCAAATATGAAAAAATGGTGTGTGTGCAAGATTGACTTTGATATAGATTCGCGTCATTTCATCACTATAACTTTCAAGTGGGAGAGAGCTTTGATGATTGCAGAGACAATCACTTAGCCACCGAAGGCGCAACCGCCCCGGAAACGCTCAGGTCAACGGACCGCTTGAAGGACAAAACGCTGGAAAGTGGACCGCTAGGTGAAAGGTCCCGCCGAAGGAGTAAATCTCTCAGGCCCAAAAGGACAGCAGGCGGCATGGAAGACGGCTAAGCCGTTATGAGTCTATGTCTGATTTATTAAAGACAAAATTACATTCTAAACACGTTGCCCTTGGCGCGAAGATGGTGCCCTTTGCGGGCTATGATATGCCCGTGCAATATCCCATGGGCGTGATGAAAGAGCATGTGCATACGCGGGAGAAAGCAGGCCTATTTGATGTTTCTCATATGGGGCAGTGCTTTATTTTCGCGGATGACGGGACGTTTGAAACGGCGGCCAAAGCTCTCGAAAAGTTAGTGCCCGCCGATATTCAATCTCTGCAGCCTGGACAACAGCGTTACTCTCAATTCCTCAATGATGAGGGCGGTATTCTGGACGATTTGATGATTTCTCGTCTGGGATTTGAAGGCCATACGCATAAGCTTTATCTGGTCGTGAATGCAGGCTGTAAGTCGGATGACTTTATGCATCTGGCAACCTATATGCCGCCGGGTATTACCATTGATGTGGCGGATGATACGCTGTCGCTAATCGCGCTCCAAGGTCCGAAAGCGGTGGATGTGCTTTCGCAATTGAATCCGGCTGTCAAAGATCTCACCTTTATGACGTCCATCGACTTGCCGCTCACCCCGACGATATGGTGTCATGTCTCCCGCTCAGGATATACGGGAGAAGACGGTTATGAAATCTCAGTCAAACATGATGATGTTGAAGAGCTAACAGAGCTACTTCTTAAATACGATGATGTTGAGATGATTGGCCTTGGCGCGCGTGATAGTCTGCGCCTCGAAGCGGGGCTGTGTCTCTATGGCCATGATATTGATAAAAACGTCTCGCCGATTGAAGCGGGGCTTTTCTGGTCCATCCAAAAGCATCGCCGCAGCGCCGAGGCAGGTTACAAAGGCGCGGCGCGAGTCGCGGCAGATATCGCCGATAAATCCACGAAACGCCTTGTCGGTATTCAGCCAGAAGGCCGCGCCCCTGCAAGAGAACATACCGAAATTCAGGACATGGACGGCAACACTATCGGCGAAATTACCAGCGGCGGCTTTGGCCCAACAGCGGGCGCTCCTGTCGCCATGGGCTACGTCGCGAGAAAATTCACCAAAGCAGGAACACCCGTTCAGCTTATCGTACGCGGCAAACCCCGCGCCGCCACCGTCGCGAAAATGCCATTCGCGCCGCATAATTATTTTCGAGGATAGGAGGACTTTATGTCAGTCAAATATACAGAAGATCACGAATGGATTAAAGTCGATGGGGACATAGGAATCGTCGGGATTAGTCCTTACGCGGCTAAAGCATTAGGCGATGTTGTCTATGTCGAACTGCCCGAGATTGGCCGCGAAGTGGCCAAGGGCGACGAAGCGGCGGTCGTGGAGTCTGTCAAAGCGGCCTCAGAAGTTTACGCCCCTGTCGGCGGCGAAGTGACCGAGGTGAACGAAAAACTCGAAGACGCGCCCGAGACGGTGAATGCGTCTGCGGATGGTGACGGCTGGTTCCTAAAAATGAAAATTGCGGATGCGAGCGAGTTGGACGCGCTGATGGATGAAGCGGCTTACAAGACGTATTGCGACGGACTATAAGATGAACCCTCTCCCATTGGGGAGAGGGGAGACCGCGAAGCGGTTGGTGAGGGACCGGTGTCGTAATTTAAGTGCCACAATGGACTCATCAAACCCCTCATCCGACGGCTACGCCGCCACCTTCTCCCCAACGGAGAAGGAGACAAAATTAATTTTGGAGCCACATAAATGCGTTACCTTCCTTTAAATCAGAATGATCGCGCGCAAATGCTCGATATTGTTGGTGTCGATAACATTGATGCTCTGTTTGAAGACGTGCCCAAATCGGCGCGGCTGAAAAAACTTATCGATTTGCCATTGCACCAATCCGAGGCGGCGGTGGAGCGGCATATGTCGCGCCTTTCAGCCAAGTCCGTCAGTGCCTCATCAGTCCCGTTCTTTTGCGGAGCAGGGGCTTATAAGCATCATATCCCTGCAACTGTGGATCACTTGATTCAGCGCTCGGAGTTCTTGACGGCCTATACGCCTTATCAGCCTGAAATCAGCCAAGGCACATTACAGACACTTTTTGAGTTTCAAACGCAAGTGGCGCTCCTCACAGGTATGGATGTCGCAAATGCCTCTATGTATGACGGCTCCACCGCTTGCGCCGAAGCAGTAGTCATGGCCAAGAGAGTCACGCGCAAATCCAAAGCCATCCTCGCGCCGGGACTGCATCCGCATTACGCGGCAGCAACCCAGACTTTGGCCTCGACGCTGGATATCCAAATTAACGAAGTCATGCCTGAAATTGGAGCTGACCATAGCGTCATTAATATGATTACTGATGAGACGGCCTGTGTGGTCGTGCAATCGCCCAATGTCTTTGGCGAGATAGTTGACCTCGCGCCAATTGCCGAAAAAGCTCATTCGCATAAAGCGTTGCTGATTGCTGTGTTCACAGAACCTGTTGCGCTTGGCTTGATTAAATCACCGGGCGAACAAGGCGCGGATATTGTTGTCGGTGAAGGTCAGGGCATCGGCGTTGGACTTAACTTTGGCGGGCCGCATGTAGGGCTCTTTGCCTGCCGTCAAAAGCTCGTGCGGCAAATGCCGGGCCGTGTTTGCGGCGAGACTGTGGATGCCAATGGCGAGCGCGGTTATGTGCTGACGCTGTCTACGCGCGAGCAACATATTCGCCGCGAAAAAGCGACCTCTAATATTTGTACCAATAGCGGCCTTTGCTGCCTCGCTTTCACCATCCATATGAGCTTGCTCGGCGATGCGGGATTGCAGCAAATGGCAAGATTGAATCACGAAAACGCTGTGCACCTTGCAGATGTGATTGACGGGATAAAAGGCACGGAGGTGCTCAATGAGACTTTCTTCAATGAGTTCACAGTGCGGCTGAAAAAGCCGGCAGCAGAGGTCGTTCAAGCTTTGGCCGATAAGAATATTCTCGGCGGCGTTCCATTCTCTCGCATTAGCGGGGGGGAGCATGAAGACTTGCTTTTAGTTTGCGCGACAGAGGTTGTGAGCGATGAAGATATCCACGCCTTTGGCCACGCTCTTGAGGAGGTATTGTCATGAAAACCGAAGGACGCCCCACGAGCCCTGTTGCGGCTAACATGAATGACGTGAAAACTGTTTCTGGCTCCAAAGCTTTGGAACAAGCGACGAAGCTTATTTTTGAAACAGGTACGCCGCGCCGCACGGGCATTGACTTCCCTAAGCCGAAAGGCCGTGCCTCACGTCTCGGCGCAAATAATGAACGTAAAGGCGAGATTGGTCTGCCCGGACTATCTGAGCCTGAAACGATGCGCCATTATGTGCGACTGTCGCAAAAGAATTATGCGATTGATCTAGGCGTTTATCCGCTCGGCTCTTGCACGATGAAGCATAATCCGCGCCTGAATGAAAAAGTCGCGCGGATGCTCGGCTTTGCGGATGTGCATCCTTTGCAACCGATCTCGACTGTTCAGGGCGCATTGGAGCTGATGTATGAGCTGTCCGATTGGATTTGTAAGCTGACGGGTATGCCCGCCGTGGCTTTGACGCCTAAAGCAGGGGCTCATGGTGAACTTTGCGGGATGATGGCGATACGTGCGCGTTTGGACGCCGATGGACAGTCACAGCGCCGCCGCGTGCTTGTGCCCGAGTCTGCCCATGGCACCAACCCCGCGACCGCCGTCCAATGCGGCTTTACTGTCGATGAAATCCCGGCCTCAGGAGATGGGCGCGTCAATATTGAATCACTTAAGGAGAAAATCAAAAGTGATCCTGACAGCGTCGCTGGCATCATGCTGACCAACCCCAATACATGCGGATTGTTCGAGCGTGATATTATCGAGATTGCCGACCTGATCCATGCGGCAGGCGGGTACTTTTATTGCGATGGTGCGAATTTTAATGCGCTAGTTGGCCGTGTGCGTCCCGGTGATTTGGGCGTCGACGCGATGCATCTCAACCTGCACAAAACATTCTCAACACCCCATGGCGGCGGCGGTCCCGGTTCTGGGCCGACTGTGCTCTCTGACGCGCTGAAAGACCACGCGCCTGTGCCTTATGTTGTGAAGACCGGTGAAGGCTATGAACTTGTCGAGCATAAAGACGAGGTCAGCTTTGGCCGCATGTGCGCTTTCCACGGACAAATGGGCATGTATAGCCGCGCGCTCACCTATATGATGAGCCATGGTTCTGACGGGCTGAAACAAGCCACAGAAGATGCCGTGCTCAATGCTAACTATGTACAGGCTTCGCTGTCGGATGTGATGAGCCCAGCCTTTGGCGGTGTGTGTATGCATGAGGCGTTATTTGATGACAGCTTTCTCAAAGATACAGGCGTGGATACGCTCGATTTTGCGAAGGCGATGATTGATGAAGGCTATCATCCGATGACGATGTATTTCCCGCTCGTCGTTCACGGCGCAATGTTGATTGAGCCCACGGAGTCAGAATCCAAAGGCGAGCTTGATCGCTTTATCGGCTCTATGCGGCATCTCGCGGAACGCGCAACATCGGGTGATGTGGAGAGCTTTAAGCAAGCGCCGATTTACGCGCCGATGCGCCGCCTCGATGAAACCCAAGCCGCGCGTAAACCCGTGCTGCGCTGGACGCCGCCTAGCGAGACGGCGGAAGCGGCGGAGTAACGTCAAACATGCCGGATTTTATCGGAGAATATGAAGCTCATCTATCGCCGGATGTTTGCAAGAGCTTCATCAAGGCCTTTGATGCGGATCAAAATCAACGTCCTGGCGTAACCGGACAGGGCATCGATAAAGTCCGTAAGGATAGCTCAGACATTACGCTGGACCGCTATCCAGCATGGGGCGAGCGCCTTGAGGTCATCCATGACGCGATCTTGAAGGGGCTGATGCAGTATGCGCGAACCTATCCGCATCTGGTCATTGGGGCTCTGGCGCTGAATTGGACGCCGCCCGGGTCTGATAAACCCCGCTCTATTGCAGCAGAAGATATTAAAATAATGGATGATGGGATGTTGTTTGATTTTGTCAGCACGATTTTCCGTACTGGCACAACCAATTTGCAAAAATATAAAAAAGGCACCGGCGGTTATCATCATTGGCATAGTGAGCATTATCCGAGCCCGCATGATCCATCTGACGCCTCGCTGCACCGCGTATTATTATGGATGTATTATTTAAATGACGTGACGGAGGGCGGAGGAACGTCTTTTTACTATCAGGATAAAACCATCGCGCCTCAAGAAGGAAAGCTTGTTATTGCGCCTGCAGGTTTTACACACACGCATCGCGGCGAAGTCCCGCTCTCAAATGATAAATATATCCTCACATCTTGGATTATGTTCAAAGACCGTAAAACATTATACGGCCTTAGCTAAGAGGGCCCGCTTTTGGCTGTTAGACGGCTTACTTAACGCAAGCCCTTTCGCCTGACAGGTTTGGGACGGGCAATTTAGCCACGGGGAGAACACTATGCTTCAACATTTTCTAAGCTTTGACAAATTGATCGGTACGAAGTTGATCAAGATATTATATTTTCTGGGTCTAATCGGCATAACTTTAAGCGGTATCGCTGGCATCTTTAAAGGAATCAGCATGATGCGATTTAGCTTCACAGGCGGTTTAGGCGCGATTGTCGGTGCGTTAATTGTGACTGTTCTTGGTTTAGTTTTTTGGCGTTTCCTCTGCGAAATTTACATGCTATTTTTTCGCATGAGCGATGATCTTCGCGATATTAAAAACCATCAATTGGGCAACGCCCCAAATGCTAAAGATGTTGATATCGATCTTTAGGACATAAAAAAGCCGTCTCAAAAGGACGGCTTTTTGTCAGTCTAAATAACGAAACGCTTAGTTTAAAACTTTTCCCATTTGCGCGATTCCGTCTTTAACGAGACTCGCATGATCCGTTGGCTTGGTGCCCGAACGAATAAGTTTTTCAGCTGCGTTCAGCGCAAGATCAGCTGCCTTCGCTTTGACTTCGGCCATAGCTTGGGCTTCGGCTGTTGCAATTTTCGCTTCAGCCTGAGCCGCGCGGCGCTCAAGCCGTTCTGCTAAGTCCTTACGGGCGTTCGTAGCCATAACTTCCGCATCATGACGGGCTTGCTTGACAATACTCTCTGCGTGTTCTTCAGCTTCTTTCTGCTTACGCTGATAAGAGGCGAGTAGGGCTTGAGCTTCTTCACGAAGAGATTTGGCTTCATCGAGTTCAGTGCGGATTTTATCCGCGCGTTCGTCAAGGGAAGCTGCAATCTTCTTATGAATACCAAAATACCCCAAAAGGATAAGGAACATGAGAACGGCAAAAAACACCCAGATGGTCGCGCTGTTCAGAGCAAAATCAAAATACATATCATTTGCTCCTAATTCAGCGCTTTTTTGACAGTCGCCAATGTTAGCTTCTTACCGGTTAAGGCTTCAACAGTTGTCTGCGCGGCCTCTGCGGCCACGGCTTCGATATTTGCCATAGCTTTGCTGCGAACCGCGCGGATACGTGTTTCTGCGGCGTCGGCGGCTTTGGCAGCCTCAGCATCCGCTGCATCCATTTCCGTTTGAATTTCAGCATCAACAGATTGACGGGTTGTTTCCGCAACGTTGTGCGCTTTCGCGCGTGCATCGGCTAAGGCCCGTTCATAGGACTTTTCCGCTTCTTCAGCTTCTTTTTGCATACGGGAGGCCGCATCCAAATCGTCCGCTATGCGAGAGCTACGCTCTTCAATCGCCTGACCGATACGGGGCAGGAAGATTTTCGACAGCATGAAATAGAGCACAAAAAAGCTCAGTAGCAGCCAGAAAATCTGGCTGGGGAAATATGTGGGGTCGAACGGAGGAAAAGCTTTCTCCTCCGTAGCGTCACCAACCGCAGGGGCTGCGGCGGCAAGTTTTAAACCCATCAATGTGATCGCATTTAACATAGCGATACCTTTGTTGGTTTAGCGGTCTTAAAGAACGAACATCAAGATGAGGGCAACGGCGAATGAGAAAATGCCGAGGGCCTCTGTCACGGCAAAGCCGAAGATGAGGTTTGAGAACTGACCTTGCGCCGCAGATGGGTTGCGAAGGGCGCCTGAGAGGTATTGACCAAACAAGTTACCGACACCGATACCGGCGCCTGCCATACCCAAACACGCAAGTCCTGCGCCGATATATTTTGCTGCTTCTGCTTCCATGATGATCTCCTATAGAAAAGCGTTTATTAATTGCAGTTAGTGGTGTCCTGGATGCAATGCGTCAGACAGATAGACGCATGTCAGCAGGGCGAAAACATAGGCTTGCACAAAGGCAACCAAAAATTCGAGTGGGACGAGGGCCAGCGTCATTGCATAAGGAACAATCGCGCCCAGTAATCCAGGAAAAAGACCCAAACCCGTCACCATCATGATCGCAAAGCCCGCAAAGAGCTTGAGCAGGATATGACCGGCAAACATATTCGCCCATAGACGCACGGAAAGGCTGATGGGGCGTGAAATGAATGAGATGACTTCGAGGATAGAGACGAACGGCAAAATGGCCATAGGAATGCCTGATGGCCAGAATAGTTTTAGAAACTTAAAGCCGTGTTTGAACACGCCGTAACCAATCACCAAAGACATCACCATCATGGCGAGGACAAAGGTCACAATGATGTGGCTGGTGGTTGTGAAAAAGAACGGGATCATGCCCAGTAAATTGGCAAAGAGAATAAAGATAAAGAGCGTAAAGACGAAGGGAAAGAATTTCAGCCCTTCTTTACCAGCCGCAGAGCGCACCATATCGGCGACGAATTCGTAAGAAATTTCTGCAATAGATTGCGCGCGCCCGGGAATAAGGGACTTTTTAGTCGAGAGCAAAAGCCACAAAGCAATACAGCCAACAGCGACCAACATCATCAAAGATGAGTTTGTAAAGCTGATGTCATATTTGCCGATTTTAAGCTCGGCATATTTGACAATCTCAAACTGGCTAATCGGGTCTAGACCTGCAGCGATCATTTTTAATCCTCATCAGGCTCCGGCGGCAAATCAATGCCCGAACCATCCATTCCTTCTTTAGCCGCGCGTATAACGTTTAAAACGCCCGCGCCAAGCCCAAAAATCAATCCCAGCAACAATCCCCAAGGTTTTGTGCCGACATATTTGTCAATCATGTAGCCAAGAAATGCACCGACCAAGACCGCGGCTGAAAATTCGCTGGCATATTTCAAGCCCGCCGCCATACCTGACCTGTCATTTTGAATTTCCGGCTCCTGATGGGACTTTTTGGTCGCTTCCAGCTTATCGCTGAGGGCTTTCAAAGCGTCTTTGTCAGGGCGTGGAGATTTTCCATTCGGGTTAGACATAATTACCAGCTCTAGCCCTCAAAGAATCTCCACATGGAAACCCCTTAAAAGCGCGCGGAACCTAACTATTAGGGGGGTATAAGTCAACAGCAGGCAATATCGCTTAAGTCATTGAAAGATATGTAATTTAGCTGATTTGAGAGACCTGCGACAATCTGTGCTTACTTTCAGCGGTTTACGGCTATTCTGCAGCGACGAGTTTCTCTGCTGCGTTGAGCTCGATTGAAAGGAGTTGAGACACGCCTTGTTCCGCCATAGTGACGCCGAATAAGCGGTCCATACGGCTCATCGTGACGGCGTTATGGGTGATGGTAATAAATTTCGTATTTGTTTGTGTCGTCATTTCGTCGAGCAAGTTACAATAGCGCGCAACATTGGCGTCATCGAGCGGGGCATCCACTTCGTCGAGCACACAGATCGGCGCCGGATTGGAGAGAAAGACCGCAAAAATCAGCGCGGTTGCAGTCAAAGCCTGCTCACCGCCAGACATAAGCGACATAGAGCCGAGCTTTTTACCAGGCGGGCTAACCATGACTTCGAGACCAGCTTCGAGCGGGTCTTCCGACTCGGTCAAGGCAAGTGAAGCCTCGCCGCCGCCAAAGAGTGTTGTGAAGAGGCGTCCAAAATGGCCGTTGACGATATCAAAGGCGTTGAGCAAGCGTGTGCGGCCTTCGGAGTTAAGCTCATCAATACCTTCGCGCAGACGCGCTATGGCGGCTTCGAGATCCTGGCGCTCATCATTCATCGCCGCGAGGCGTTCTTCCTGCTCGGCGGCTTCCTCATCAGCGCGTAGGTTGACGCCGCCCATTTTTTCACGCTCTTTTGAGAGGCGCTCTAATTTGCGTTCAATATCATGTTCGGACAATCCGCTATCAGCGGATAACTCGCCAAGGTGGCCTTTAAGCTCTGAAGGTTCGCATTGAAGCGTTTCATTTATGCGGGCCTTGGTCTCGGCAATCCGTTCTTCGGCAGCCGTTTGGCGCGCTTGGGCCGCGGCGCGGGCTTCCCGGGCTGCACCGGCAGCTGTTTCAGCTTCGCGAGCGGCAATATCCGTTTCGCGGAAGGCCGTTTCGGCTTGGGCTAAAACGTCCGCCGCTGTGGAACGGCGGTTTTCAGCTGATTGTAATTCACTAAACAGTTTGCTGCGGCGCTCTTCAAATTGGTCGGGGCCGTCCGTAGCTGATGTAAGGGACAGTTTCGCCGCATCCTGACGGCCTTGCAAAGATGTGACGCGGGCTGTGGCCGTTTCAGATCGGCGCTGCCAATCACTGCGTTCTTTCTCAACTGAGGCCAGCCGTTGAGCACGGGCTTCGGCTTCGTTCTTTAACGAGCGATAGTGACCACTGACTTCATCAGCATGGGCACGCGCCTCAGTGAGCTTAACAGAGAGTTCTTCTTGTTGTGCCGACACGTCTTCGCCGCCAGCTAATTCGTCGTTAAGTTTCAGAGAGGTTGCGCGTTGCGTCGTAAGTTCTTTGATTTCGCGTTCCAACCGTTCGAGACGGTCTTCAAGGGAGCGTTTCTGGGCGGATTCGCGGGCGACATCTGTTTCATATTGCGCAAGGGCGGCCTGAGCGGCGCGGTCGCGGCGTTCAAGATCAGGCAAAGCTTGGCGTGCAGATTTGGCCGCTTCATTTGCCGTGTTGCGGACATCCCGAGCTGTTTCAAAGCTCGCTTGAGCTTTGGCGACATCTGCCTCAGCAGTTTCAATCTCGCCGACTAATTCACTTAGGCGGGTTTGTTGTTTGAGCTTAATGGCGGCTGAAGTTTCCGCGCCTGCGGCAATAATAAATCCGTCCCAACGCGCAACGTGGCCGTCTTTTGTGACAAGGCGCTGTCCGGGGCCAAGGTCACGGGCCAGTGCTACGATGTCATTCGCGTCAACGACGCCGATTTGAGATAGCCTCGCTTCTAATTCTTTGGGAGCTTTAACAAAATTTGTGAGAGGTTTTGCGGCGGATGGCAGAGATTGCGACGGTGTTTTTGCGCCCGTCCATCGCAGTTGCGCATCACCGCCAATCGCGGCGTCAAGGTCTTCCCCCAGAGCTGCGGCTAGGGCTTGCTCGTAACCCTTTTTTACATCCAAGGCAGAGAGCGCAGGCGTCCATTCCTCAGCGGCTCCGCGCGAAACGACACGTTCTAAAGCAGATTGCTCTGCGGTGAGGCTGGAAAGTGTTTGCTTCACATCTGCTAAAGCTTCACGCGCGGCTTGATCCTGCGTCTCTGCTGTGGCCTTTTTGGCGGCTAGATTTTGTTCTGTTTCGCGGGCGGATTCTAAAGCGGTCAAGGCCTCGCTAGCGCCAGCGGCGAACAGATTGCCGGAGGTGCCTTCATTTTTTTCAAGAACTGCGGCCTTATCCTCAGCTTCGCTCTTTTCTGTGGTCAGGCGTTCAAGGCGGTGTTCAATTTGTGATAATTCGCGGGCGGCAGAATCGCGGCGGGCATTCTGATCCGCCGCTAACCGGGTCAATTCATTATAGGCTGTTTCCAAGCCTGAGCGCGCCGTAATCGCGGCTTCCGCTTCATCGGCCGCGGCATCAAGGGCTGCGCTTGTATCTTTGACAGCTTTTAGTTTTTCAAATTCTTCGGTTAGGCGCGCTTCTGCAGCTCCAGCATCTTCAACAATGCCAGTCTCACGGACAAGGTCAGCCGCTAATTGTTCAATTTGATTTTCAAGCTTGCGTATCTCGGTATTGGCGGCATGCTCATCTTGCTCGAGCGCATCTTTAGCCGCATTAAGACGTCCTAAAACGGCGGCGGCGATGATTTGCTCTTCGCGCTTAGGCTCCAAAAGACCATTAAGTTCAGCCGCTTGGCGTGTCAGTTCTGCCGCTTTATTCGCCGTATCCGCAACTTGGTTCTCGCAAGCTTTGAGCGCCTCTTGCGATCCGGCCAATGTGTCCAAGGCAGATACCCAGCGCTTGAGCCAAAGCAGAGCTTTATATTCGTGGATTTCACCCGCGAGGCGTTTATAGCGTGCGGCTTGGCGCGATTGACGGCGCAGAGATAAGAGCTGGCTTTCAATTTGCCCCAGAATGTCATCCAAACGGGACAGGTTTGTTTCCGCCGCCCGCAGACGCAATTCAGCTTCGTGGCGGCGTGTATGTAATCCCGAAATGCCCGCAGCTTCTTCGAGGATACGGCGGCGATTAGACGGCTTGGCCGCAATGAGCTCGTTGATCTGACCCTGGCGGACCAGAGCAGGGGAGTTGGCCCCTGTGCTGGCATCGGCAAATAGGAGTTGGACGTCTTTGGCCCGCACTGTTTTGTTATTGACCTTATAGGTCGAGCCTTTGCCCTTTGTGATGATGCGCGAGATTTCCAGCGTATCATCGTCGTTAAACATAGGCGGCGCAATGCGCGCAGAATTATCAATTGTCAGCGTGACATGGGCTTGGTTGCGGCCTGGGCGTTGCTTGGTGCCTGAGAAGATAACATCATCCATGGCCGCGCCGCGCATGGCTTTGGCGGAATTGGCCCCCATGACCCAGCGAATAGCTTCAAGTAGATTGGATTTACCGCAGCCATTAGGCCCGACAATACCCGTTAGGCCCGGCTGAATGACAAAGTCAGTCGGCTCGACAAAAGATTTAAATCCTGTTAGCTTTATCTGATTGAATGCCAGCGAACCCATAATGCTTACTCAGCCTTCTCGGCGTCGGTTTCTTCACTTCGATCAGGGATAGGTTCACCAAGAGCAGGTAATATAACCTCTTCTAAGGCCTCTAGTCTTGAATCTTTGTTTTTATATTTGACACCATTGATAAAGAAGGCGGGTGTTGAGTTTACGCCTAAGTCGACACCCGTTTGCATTTTAGCCTTATACTGATCGCGCAGCTCTTGGTTTTGCATACAAGTGACAAATTCGTCTTCAGATAAGCCTGCCGATTTGGCGATACCGATATAGGCATCACGCGCTTGACCTTGTTGGCCCATTTTCATGATTTGATTAAAACGTTTAAACTGGAAAGAGATATTTTTGAAATAGTTTTCTTGAGGGGCACATAGCGCGATCATAAAGCCTGCATCTGCATATTCAGGCACGCCAGTCACATACTCGCGGAAGACGTAACGCACTTTTCCAGTATCGACATATTTTTTCTTAAACTCTGGATAGACTTGATTATGCCACCCCGCGCAAGCGACACAGGCGACAGAGGCATATTCAACGAGTGTGACGGGGGCATCGGGACTGCCTGTGACGTGGTCATTGGGAATAAGATATTCTGAGTTACTACCGTTTGTTGGCGAAGAGGTCGTTTTTTCACCGCCGCTACACGCTACTAATGTGAGTGCGGCAACACCGGAAATTAGAGCACGGCGCAGCGAATCGGTTTTAAAAGAATCGGTCATATCAAAGTCTCTCAATTTTCAATAAGATAGCAAGAGCTCGTAAAGGGTTTGTTAAGAAATTAACACCTCCTTAATAGGTAAAATGTGGATAAAACTGAGGCGTGAAACATAAAAAAAGCCGTCTTCAAAGTCGGCTTTGCTGGGCTTTATTTCAATATTACATGCCGTTGCGCTGGGCGTTAGCCTCCGCATCTTTCTTGGCTTTATAGCTCTCTGAAGATGATCCTGTGATGTTCCTGTTTGTGGCTATACGCCTCCACCGAAATTCATTGCGCTTATCTTTATAGACTTCCCATCTGTCGGATTGGCCCAGACCGTCTGGGTTGCCATCCATACCATGACGTTGAGCGTTCTTTTTACAATCTGATTTTTTCGTATAACCCTCGCAAGATGCGCCGACAATATTTCCGTTGCGCGCCCGTCGCCGCCATCTATGTTCGCCACGCTTGTCTTCGTACAACTCCCACTCGTCATTTTCACCAGCCATAATTTCTCCCCTTAAGTTTAATAACTTTACCATAAACCATTTGGTGAGCTTTTGTGAAGGGTGTGGTTTAAAAAAGTTCCCTCTGCGCGTCTCTGTCATCTGGTTTGCGGGTATTTATTGTGCCAAGAGATTTTTATGAGTGAAAAAACCATCGATTTTGGCTTTGAAGATGTTCCTGTGGAGGAAAAGCAATCACGCGTGCGCGGCGTGTTTGACTCTGTAGCCCAAAATTATGATCTCATGAATGATGCTATGTCGATGGGCATTCACCGCGTCTGGAAGAACCTGACGATAACTAAACTCAACCCTCAACCCGGGGAAATTCTGATTGATGTCGCGGGCGGTACAGGGGATTTAGCGCGGCGATTTATCAGGCAAGCCGATAAGGTGCGTTTGCGCCGCGGCGGAGATCCAGCCAAAGCCGTTATCTGTGATATCAATGCTGAGATGCTATTGGCGGGGATTGACCCTAAGAAAGATAATGGCATGGATCTGACTCGGGTCTGCGGAAATGCGCAAAGCTTACCTTTTCCCGATAATTATGCAGATGCTATCACCATTGCTTTTGGGATTAGGAACGTCACAGATCGCGACATGGCACTACGTGATTTTCTAAGAGTGCTAAAACCCGGTGGACGTTTATTCGTGCTAGAGTTTTCTACGCCGCCCGAAAAAGTTCTGCGAAGTATTTATGACGCCTATTCTTTTAACGTCATTCCAAAGCTTGGCGGCTTGCTTGCAGGCGATGCACCTAGCTATAAATACTTAGTCGAGTCTATTCGTAAGTTCCCGCGTCAGGAACCCTTCGCTCAAATGATAAAAGACGCAGGGTTTGCCCGCGTCGGATACCATGATTTCACGGGCGGGGTTGCCGCTCTTCATTGGGGTTGGAAAGTCTAAATCCTTTCCAAATATTGGGGTTGGAAAGTCTAAACTCTCTCCAACTATTGAGGTTGGAAAGTTTAAAAGCTATCTTAGCGGCGCTTGTTTTTCCGCGCAGCATATTTGGCATCGCGGCGGGCTTTGGCGGCACGTTCCATTTCAATCTTGGCTTTTTGCGCGGCTTCTTGAGCCAATTTGTGCTTGCGTTCTTTTTCCGCTTTTTCTTCTGCGGCTTTTGCGAGCTTGGCTTTGCGGGCAATTTCTTTCTCAACTTCGCGCTTGGCCCGCTCTTCATTGCGTTTTGCACGTTCTTCGAGAAGCTTCGCTTTTTGCTCAGGATCCAACTGCTTGTCTTTTGCGCGTTTGAGCATAGCTAATTTAGCTTCTTTTTGCTCTTTCAAGCGGTCGTTGAATGTGGAACCCGTGAAACTCATAAAGAAAAATCCTTGATATAAAAAATGGCTACGCAACATAGCGTAGCCTGATGTAGGCGCTATATCGCCGTTAACCCTCTTAAAATCAAGGGCTAGCTCTGCGAAATCTTAACGCAGAGATAAATCACCCTAAAACTGACCTGAAACCGTGAAACGGGCATTGAGCGGCGCGCCGACTGTGACTTGATGCGTACTGTGAGAGGTCGGGAAGTAGATCTTATCTGACAAATTCTCAATATTAACCTGAACGCGCACATCATCATTGACATCATAATAAGCGGCGGCATCTATGCGGGTGAATGATGGGAGTGTTGGATGGTTCGCTGAAGGACTGCCAATATCAAGATCGTTAATGTAGGCTTCGTCTTGATATGTTGCCCCAAGGCCTAACCCAAATTTATCCGTGACTTGATAATTTGACCAGATTGAAAATGTGCTTTCTGGAAGCTCGCGTGGTCGTTCTTGCGCTATGCCAGCATCATTGAAATCTGTCTTGCCGGTCATATTAGCGTAACCCGCACGCACATAGAGGCGCTCATTCAGTTGGCCTTCAAGCTGTAATTCAAAGCCCTCAATTTCAAGCCCGCGGCGCTCCAAGTCTTCTGGAGACCCGTCGGGTGCCGCGTCGATGGTTTGCTCATTTTGGAAATAGGCGGCTGTGAAGCTTAAGCGATTGGCAAAGTCCCATTTTAGGCCCGCTTCACGGTTTTCATAAACATCAGGCTCTAATAAGGCCGTTGTGCTGCTGACGGACGCAAATTGTCCGCCTGAGCGCGGCAAGAAACTTCGGCTGAAGCTACCATAGAGAGACATATTTTCTTTAGGTTTAAAGACCAGACCAAGTCGCGGGGATATTTCGTCATCTTTACGGGCATTGACGTCGCCGTTCAGCAAATTCGTAGACTTAATATCGAAGCTGTCAAATCGTGCGCCCAAAATGACATCAAATGAATCCAGCACCGCGATTTCATTTTGAATGTAAGCTGAGAGAACTTTAATGTCAGCTTCTGTCGCGTCGTTGGGGTCTGTTGTGAAATCATTGTCAAAAGAATTGCCTGTAGCGTCAATACCAGTGCCGCCGACGATATCCAGTGGTCGTGTTACGAAGAGCGTAATATTGTCCTCATCAATTGCAGTAGGGTCAAAGTCCGTATTGAAACGGTCATTGTCGTTTGAGGTGTTTCTGTACTCCGCCCCAAAGACAAGTGTGTGCTCAGTCCCGCCAGTCGCGAATTCACCGACCATATTCGCAGATATATCAAAGCTTTTACGTTGAGTCGTATCAAGATAACCGTCCAAGATCACTTCATTCGGCATCAAGGCTTGATTATATCCCGAAGCATAGAGATTCTGATAAAGCTTATCGAAATCACTATAGCTCGCATGGAAGACGCCTTTTAAGTTCTCGGAAAAGTCTTGTGTCAGGGTCGCGCGCAGGACATGCGCTTGAACCTTTGCAGTGTTGAGCTCAGGGTCGCCAAACGTAATATTTTCAAACCCTTCAACAGGGCTTCCATCCGAGCCGGTGGGAATACCGCGATCAATAAAACGCTGATTATCAATATACTCATAAGAGAGATCGACGGTTGAAGATGGGGCGAGATCGACACGAGCTGTGGGGTTGATGGCAATTCGGTCGCCATCGTAGAAGTCGCGATGGTTATTCAAACTCTCATACATGCCGTTAATGCGTACCGCAGAACTGTCAATGACTGCGAAGTTTTTATCTAGCTCCAAGCTAAAAGCACCGAATGTATCGACGGCGGCTTTGAAGCCCGTGAAATCTTCGCCAATGACCCCTTTTTTAATGACACGATTAACAAGGCCGCCTGTGCCGCCGCGCCCAAAGAGGAGGGCATTGGCCCCGCGTAGAATTTCGACTTGTTCAATATTATAAAGGCCTCGGAAATACTGAACATCGTCGCGTACGCCATCTAAATAGAAATCCGCAGTTGAGCGTACGCCGCGAAAGACAACCGCATCGCGGTGACCTTCTCCTTGGGAGTTTGTGACGCCCGGAATGTAATTGATGATGTCTCCGACACTGTCAAAACCTTGGTTGGTAATCTGGTCGGCCGTAATGATGGAGAGAGATTGCGGGACATCAATAATCGGAGTTGGGCTCCTTAAAGCGTTCATCCGGTCCGAGAAAAGATATTTACCTGTCGTGATAATTTCATCATTCATTAAGGGTTCTGTTTGCGCAAATGCCGGAGTGGCCGAGGCCGCCAATAGTGCCGCCACAGCGCAAGTTGATAGACGTTTCATGATTTTGGTTTCTATTATTTTTGGTGAGGTAGAGCTGTGCGGTCATTGGACGGCGCAGCGTAAAAGTCAGGTGATGAACAGGGGGCAATAACGTTTGAGGGCTTCAGATGTGTGCTCACAGCGTCAGATGAAAATGATGCGTGAGCCTCAGATTGCATTAAGACTGAAAAAATTTCTGAACAGGTTTGTATAACCATTCCGCACTCCAGTTGAGATTTATTCTCATTTTCAAGAGGGCTATAGCGAAGGGTTCTCGAGCACGCAACTGCAAATCATTCTCAATTTAACATTATTTTTGAAAATAGGTGAAAGGAGCTGTTTCACCTGAAGCAGGGCAGGCCTAAAACGGATTAGGCATAAAAAAAGCCGCTACATAGAGCGGCTTTAATATCAGACTGTAATCTGTATCAGGATTTGACTTCTGGGTAACTTATAGTTGGTCCCAAGTTTTGGAGAACTTCTCTGGCATTGAAAGAATTATCATTGCCGGGTGTAGATCCGCGTCCGAATTTGACTTCAGCTGTTGCGCGATATTTCGTAATCTCGCGCACATCATAGTTGTCAAAGAAGGGGTCATAGGCAAAACTTGATCCAAATCCGAAGCCTCTGCCACCGAAGCCGCGTCGCCCACGAATGCCGCGCGAGCCATAAAATCCATTGAAGCGAGAATAGGCATAGCCTCGGCTCCACCCATAACGTGGACGATAGAAACTATAGCCGAAATAAGGATCGTAAAGTCCCGAACCTGTGGGCTGCAGGCGCGTATTTTTTTCAGTCTCGCGTTCGAGGAGAGTGAAATTTTCAAATCCACGCTCACTTGCGATTTCAGCCGCGCGGTAAAGCAGGTAGTTTTCAACCGTTTCACGCTCAGTCAGCGAGTTGCCGGCAAAGGTCACACGCGCACGATCATTTTCAATCATGGTTTGACTAAAGCCGTCATATGCGCCGAGTTTAGAGGCAGGTTGATAAGGGGTTGAGGTCGCACAGGCAGCAAGGATTGCAGCGGACGCGGCCATTAAGAGGTGACGTAATTTCATGGGGGTGTCTCCTATATTACGCAGTTTGTTAACACGCCGTCCCTGAACGTATGATGAAAAAATAGTTCATATAAGTGCATTATGCAATGCTACCCACTGCACAAAATACGGTGTGACTATGTCTTAGGACTAAAATTTCCGTAATGAAATCAGGGCCCAAGCGGTTAAAAGCAGGACTGTAATTAGGATAGACACGCTGTATATTTTCGGCATGTCGCTGACGAATGTCAGAATGAGGGCGAGAATAACCCAAGGGATAAGCAGCCAAATTGCTTTTATCAAATCTGTCTTGGCGGCCCCGTTTTTATGGGCTCGCCATGCGATTCGAGCTGTTATTATGGCCGGAACATAGGCAAACGCCCCTACGCCAAAACAGAGTAGAAAGGCTGAGGTGACGCCCCATAAATGCGTGTCATTTTCCAAAAAACCCATGAAAAAGAAGGCGGCATAGAGAAAAGCTGTCAGGGCCGCTGCTGCGGATAGGCCCGCGGCGATAATGTCCGCTGGGGTTCCGCGAGCCCGAAAGCTCCGCGGCTGGCCTGTTTTAAAAATGGGCACGATGGTTTCCATGGCGATGACATAAGCGCCTAGAGTTTAACAGGATATGAATTCAGGCGTTATCTAAGCGATATATCGTTATGAACGGATGTCTTCAAACGCCTTGATGAGACCGATAACGGAAAGTCCAATATAAAGACCAATAACGGAACCTTTGATTATAGAAGGTAGCGTGGAGCCTCGAAAGGCGGGTTCAAGCAGCACGAGAATAACTATAGGCGCAAACACCAAAATTAGATTTGAACTGCGCATGAGGCCTCCAGTGAACTTAATCCAGAAGCCATGCAAAGGGTGTGCCGTGCCGCGAAGAGCTCTATAGGAGTTTAACATAATCGGGGGGCTGTGATTTTGCATTAGACGGCCGTGCACCTAGTTTCTCCTCATTGGGAGGGTATCAAATGTGTATTTCATCTAAACTTTTCATAGTTCCTGTCACGCTCGGGCTTATGTCAGTATCTAATGCGGCGCAGGCTCAATCACATGATTTTTCTCAAAATCAATTTTGGCAAAGCAGCGGAGCGCGCCTCACATTGGCTATCTCTTTTGGGATTGAGCGTGAGGATTCCAAAGCTGATCCGCGTTTGGCTTTTTCAGTGCGCCAATATCAACCGCAGTATAACTTTGATAATAGCTGGGTTTTAAAGTCCCAATCTACACTGATGAAATTGGGCTATGCTGAAAATGTCTTGGCAATGTCCCTAGGCCAGGCTCGCGAATTTACACTGAATTTTGAGACGCTCTATTTTACTGATCAGGAGAGCGCTAATCTTAGTGATGAAGCTAAAATCGCTGGTAAAATCGCCCTAGCTGCTGGCGTGATCACAGTTGTCGTCATAGGGGCCAAGGTCATCCTACTTGTGGCGAATGACGGTAATTACGGGAACTCGGACTGCGATGAATTATCTGCAAGAATATACCAAAAAAAACCCGCCGAGATGGCGGGCTTTTTTTTTGATTAAGGATATGAATTAGTGAGCTATTACTGCCAGTAACAGCAACGCGATGATGTTCGTGATTTTTATCATCGGATTCACGGCCGGGCCGGCTGTGTCCTTGTAAGGATCGCCGACTGTATCGCCTGTAATGGAGGCTTTATGAGCTTCTGAGCCCTTGCCGCCATGGTTGCCATCTTCGATATACTTTTTGGCATTGTCCCAAGCACCGCCGCCCGCTGTCATGGACAGCGCAACGAAGAGACCTGTAACGATGACGCCGAGAAGCATCGCGCCGAGGGCTGAAATAGCCGCTGCGTTACCAGCCGTGAATTTCACAGCAAAGAACAACACGATAGGCGCGAGGATAGGCAGAAGTGATGGTTTGATCATTTCTTTAATCGCAGCGCCCGTCAGAAGGTCAACAGCCCGCGCGTAATCAGGGCGGGATGTACCTGCCATGATGCCCGGGTCGGATTTAAACTGACGACGAACTTCGTCAACAATCGCAGCTGCAGCGCGGCCAACAGATTGCATAGCCCACGCCCCGAAGAGGTAGGGAAGCATGCCGCCGATAAACAGACCCACAATAACGTAAGGGTCTGTTAGGCTGAACGTTAGAGTGCCCAATCCATCAAAGAATGAACCTGGCTCTGCGATAGAAGCAAAGTACTCAACGTCTTTGTAGTAAGCCGCGAAGAGCACAAGTGCGCCTAAACCGGCAGAGGCAATTGCATACCCTTTGGTCACAGCTTTTGTCGTGTTACCTACGGCGTCCAGGGTGTCAGTCGTATTGCGAACTTCTGACGGCAATTCAGCCATCTCCGCGATACCGCCCGCATTATCGGTCACAGGGCCGAACGCATCGAGCGCTACAATCATACCGGCAACGCCGAGCATCGCTGTCACTGCAATCGCGATACCGTAAAGGCCAGCAAGGCTGAACGTTGCGATGATACCAAAGACGATAATCAGAACCGGAATGGCTGTCGCTTCCATAGAGACTGCAAGGCCTTGGATAACGTTAGTCCCGTGACCGGATTCTGATGCGGCCGCAACAGAGCGGACAGGCTTATAATTTGTGCCCGTATAATATTCCGTCACAACAACAATCGCGCCTGTAATAACGAGGCCAATAAGTGAACAGAAAAATAGCGACATGCCTGTCATGCCTGTATCCGCAATGGGACCGAAGCCAACCATTTGATGCGTAACAGCGCCAATTGCGATAGCAGATAAAACGCCCGTTGCGATGAGGCCTTTATACAGAGCGCCCATCACATTTACAGAGCCTGCACCTAAGCGGACAAAATAAGTGCCAATGATGGATGTAATAATACATACCGCTGCAATCGCCATTGGATAAAGCGCGAGTGAACCAACAGCGCCGAACATGATAGAGCCGAGAACCATTGTGGCCGCGATGGTCACTACATAAGTCTCGAACAAGTCAGCCGCCATGCCCGCACAGTCACCTACATTGTCGCCAACATTATCAGCAATAGTCGCCGGGTTACGTGGATCATCCTCAGGAATACCAGCTTCGACTTTACCAACCAAGTCACCACCAACGTCAGCACCTTTGGTAAAGATACCGCCGCCAAGACGGGCAAAGACTGAAATAAGTGACGCGCCCAATGATAGCGAGACAAGTCCGTCAATGATTTGACGCGCATCTGCGCCCATAACTTTCGTCAGGATAAGGTAATACCCTGCTAAGCCTAAAAGCGCGAAGCCAGCAACGAGCATGCCTGTGATGGCGCCCGCTTTGAAGGCTACGTTTAGACCTTTACCCAAGCTCTCGCGTGAGGCTTCAGTCGTCCGAACATTAGCCTGCACAGAGACCAGCATGCCGACATAGCCAGCAATACCTGAGAGCACAGCGCCGATAACAAAGCCGACAGGGGCAATTGCATTGCGGAATAAGATAAAGAGTAGAATGGTTACAACAACGCCGACAATGGCGATCGTTTTATATTGTTTGTTGAGATAGGCTTTCGCACCTTCTTGAATCGCGCCTGCGATTTCATTCATGCGTTCATTGCCAGTAGATTCCTTCATCAGGCTGGCACGGGTGACGATCCCGTAGATAATCGCGAGTAAGCCCGCAAATATTATTAAATAAAGAGTCATGGTTGATCTCTCCTCATAATTTGAGCCGCTTATCTGCAGCTTCGGTGTTATGAAGTTGGCCGCATCTCTAACGGATGCGCTTCCCCTCGCTTAAGTGAAGTTGGCCGTATGGTCCCCCGGACACACGCTTCCCCTCGCGGTTAATGAAAATCGTTGTAAAGATTTCAACAGCAGAATCAAGGGCTGTCCGTGTGAAGTCTTGATCGCAAATTTTGCCTGTAGATTCAGCATGCTCTTTTAAGTTGAAAATATAAAAAAAAATGATATCAAAACTGATAAATTGATCTGCGAGATAGATTGGGCCGCGCATTTGGGGATGTTATGACGCTTTTAACTGATGGTACGTTTTTAGACGGGACTTTAGATTCCGATGTTCTCATCGGGCTGAATAGCGGTCCTAATCACATGCTTTTTGGCGAAGCGGGCAATGACCTTTTGATTGGCGAGACGAACGCGTTTTGGAGCGGATTTTCTTTTCCGGGAAATATATCGGTCGCTAATGCAGCGGCTATTGATATCGGCGCTTTATGGAGCGTTTATGAAAACGCGCTCATTACAAACAGCTCAATACCGCATACAACCATTTATGCGGAGGGTGAGGGCGGGGCTGAGTATTTCCGGTTCTCCGCAGTGATGTTTGAGAGTATCACTTTAGATATCGACTTTGCGAACTTCGATACGGTCGTCGAGCTTTTGGACAGCAATGGACTTGTCCTTGCCACAAATGATAACAGTGACGCTGCGGCTCTAGATGCCGGATCTGTTTTAACGTCAGACTCTTTCCTCGAATTTACAGCCCCGCTTTCAGGCACTTATTATGTCCGCGTGACCGAAGCGAATGCCGCCCTTGGCGAAACCAATATCGAAGCGGGCGAAAGCTTTGTTTTGCACATTTCTGTTACCAATCACGCTGCAAACGCACCTGAGATTTCAGGGAGTGACCATTTAGATGGCGGATTAGGTGAGGATATCTTAGTTGGCAATTCTGGTGATGATGAGCTTTATGGCGGCAATGGCGATGATCAGCTCTATGGCGGTTCAGGCAATGACGTGCTGCGCGGGCAGGTCGGGGACGATACTTATTATTTCAGCGCGGGCGATGGCAATGACATTATCCAAGACGACGGCGTTGGCGGCACAGATCGCTTAAACTTTCTTGACTATGATTTGGCCGATGCGAGTTTCTTTCAGGTTCGCGATACGCCTGATCTTCTCATCAATTTTGCAAACGGCGATTCAGTCTTGGTGCGTAACACGCTTAATGGTTCCATCTCGGATCAAATAGAAGAATATAGTTTTGCAGACGGACAAACCTTGACGGCCGCGCAAGTCCTCAACATTGTGGTTGTCGAGCCTTTACCCCCGAGCGATGATGTTATCATCGGCACAAATTCTGATGACATCTTACAAGGCGGCTTAGGTGATGATTACATTGAAGGCGGTGATGGGTCAGACACTTATATATTTAACGCTGGGGATGGTCAGGACGAAATTCTCGACGCTGGGGATTTGGATAATGATATTGTGTCTTTCATTGGATACGCTTCAACGGATGCGAGTTTCGCACAAGGGTTTGAGAACGCAAATGATTTGATTATCACTTTCGCAGGCGGGGATAGCGTGACCGTAAAGGATGCGCTGCGCGATGATAGAAATAACACAATCGAACAGTTTAGTTTTGACATAGACGCCGTAACATTCTCAGTTGCTGAGGTTCGCGCCAACATTTTGGCCTTTTCCGCGACATTAGGTAATGACAGGCTTACAGGTTATTACACCGATGATTACATTGTTGGTGAGTCAGGAAATGACTACATAGAAGGCGGTTCAGGAAATGACAGGCTTCTTGGCGGCGCAGGTGATGATCGCCTCTTTGGCGGAGATGGGGTAGATTACCTGCTTGGCGGGGAGGGCGCTGACCATCTTGATGGCGGTGCAGGAATAGACCGCGTTTATTATATTAGTGCAACAGCAGGTGTTGTCTTTAATGTTGAAACAGGCGGGACAGGCGGCGAAGCCGCCGGAGATAGCTACGAAAATATTGAACAATATTTCGGTTCTAGTTTTGCCGATGATATTACGGGCAGCAGCTTGAATGATCAGCTCTTTGGTCTGTCGGGCGATGACCTTATAAATGGCAGTGATGGTCATGACGGATTATATGGTCATGGCGGCGCTGATACACTTAATGGTGAGCTTGGAAATGATCGCCTTTATGGTGGTGACGGCAAAGACATCTTAAATGGTGGTGACGGTGTTGATCAACTCCGTGGTCAAGAGGGTGACGACACGCTTAATGGCGGGGCAGGAAACGACACACTTATAGGCGGAGCCGGTGCTGATGTCTTAAATGGCGGAGCTGGTCTAGATCGCGCAATCTATCTCGGAAGCACAACAGCTGTCACGATTAACCTCGCGGATGCCTCCCTAAGCACAGGCGATGCCCTAGGCGATACATTTGCAAGTATAGAACTTTATTTCGGGTCCACGTTTGATGACACAATTATCGGAGATAGCAGCAATAATACACTGGGCGGACTAGCCGGACATGACACCATCAGCGGCGGTGACGGTAATGATCGTCTCTTTGGTCACGATGGTGATGATACGCTCAACGGTGACGCAGGGCTTGACTTCCTCAGTGGCCAAGATGGCGACGATACACTTAATGGCGGCGACGGCACTGATACACTTGTCGGCGGGAATGGTGCAGATGTGCTCAACGGCGGAGCTGGTATTGATACGGTGTCTTATGCCTATTCCGTAAATGGCGTTGTGGCGAATATGACTGATGGTTCAGTGAACACAAATGAAGCCGCAGGTGATAGTTACATCGCTGTGGAAAATATCTTTGGCTCGACGTCTGATGATATATTAACAGGTGATAGCGGAAATAATATGCTGAATGGTCAGTTTGGTGATGATACGCTGAATGGCGGCGACGGAAATGACGCGCTGTTTGGCGGAGAGGGAGCCGACATCTTGAATGGCGGCGCCGGCACTGACCGCGTTCAATATACAGGCGCAGATTTGGGCGTGACCGCAAATCTGGCTGACGCCTCATTGAATACAAATTCTGCCGCAGGTGACAGTTATATTGATATTGAAAACCTCTATGGCTCAAACCTGGATGACGATCTAACAGGTGACGCCAATAACAATTTTGTCTTTGGCCTCAACGGAAATGACACTGTTCGCGGTGGCGCAGGGAATGATAACGTCTATGGTGGTAACGGCGACGATATGATTATTGGCGGAGAGGGCGATGATACGCTTATCGGCGGTAACGGAACGGATAGTTTCCTTTTCGATACCGGGGCGGGCGATGACAGAATTTTGGCGTTCCAGCAGGGACTGGATACGCTTGTCTATCTGAACGACGTTTTTGATTTTTCTGAGTTAACGATTACGCAAGCAGGCTCTTCCGTTGTCATTGCTTCTGCAGTGGGCAACATTTCGGTTGCTGGAGCGGTTGTTTCAGATTTCGCAGAAGATGATTTCGTGTTTGCCGCTCTGCCTCTTATGCAAGAAACATCAGGTGGAGATTATACGTCACAGGCCGAAGAACTCTCAGTGCTAACACCGCCTGAAGGTTTCAATTGGGATGATTTTATACGCGCCAATGACCAGGGCTTTTATGAACATTTTGACCCCGGCATTTACGATTTGGTCTAAGCCTTATTTGCCTCTTTAATGCCTTGAGAAATAAGCTCACCGGCTTTTTCACGGCTTTCCCATCCTAAGATTTTAACCCATTTATCGGGTTCGAGATCTTTATAATGGGCGAAGAAGTGCGGGATACGATCCTGCAAGACTTGCGGCAAGTCTGTATAATCCTGAATTTGGTCATAATATTTCGTCAAGGCGGGGTGAGGGACCGCGACGATTTTTTCGTCAATTCCGGCTTCATCTTCCATCATCAAGACACCGACCGGCCGTGCGCGAACGACACAGCCTGGCATTAAGGCGCGCTGACCAACCACCAGAACATCCGTCGGATCGCCATCATCAGAGAGCGTATGCGGGATGAAGCCGTAATTGCAGGGATAGCGCATGGAGGTGTAAAGGAAACGATCCACAAACATAGCCCCTGAATCTTTGTCCATTTCATATTTTATCGGCTCGCCGCCTAGAGGAACTTCGATGATAACATTCACGTCAAAGGGTGGGTTTTCACCAATTGAAATTTTGGACATGTCCATGAGTATTACTTTCTTTATTAAGTCGGGCGCGTGATAGCGCGGACACGGTCTTTTGCAACACTTAATGACCGCTGGTAGACAATATAGCCCATAATCCTGAAGCAATCATGACCACGCCAATAAAGATATTAAAGGCACGGGCTTGACGGGGGTTTTTAAGCCATCGCCGTATCTTTTGGGCGCCGTAAGCATAGACCCCGAGCCCTAAAAGCTCCGTTATGGTAACTGTGACAAACATAATCAGGACTTGCTGCGGGATTGAATATGAAGGGTCGAAATAATTGGGTAGTAAAAGCCCGAAATAAACCAATGGCATCGGGCTGGAAAGCTGCAGGGCCAGTCCTCTGGAATAGAGCTTGCCTCGAGGAGGGGCGTCTGCGGCTTTGGCGTCCGGATCGGGCAGGGGCCCGAACATTGCTGTCAGGGCTAAATATAGAATAACTAAAACGCCTGTGATTTTCAGTGCGAAGAAGGCTTTTGGAAAGGTTGTCGCTAAGGCTGCTGCGCCTGAGGCCGCCAAAAGCAACCATACAACATTTGCGCTAGCGATACCCAAAGCGGGTAACATGGCGGGTTTAAATCCGTAACGAAAAGAGGAGGCCATGACGAGCATAACGGCCGGGCCAGGCGTGAGGCCGCCAATGCCGAATAATGCGACTAACGCCAGCCAAAGTTCAAAAGACATACCGCCCCATAAAAAGACGCGCAAAGATGTGCAAACCTTTTATGGCTTTATATGAAAATTATGCTATCGCCGAGCTTATGAGTGATGAAAAACCTCTTCAAGCTATTCTTGACACGGCGAGCGATGCTGTGGACGGTACTGAAGTTGATCTGAAAACATTAATTCAAGCTTTCGGTGACAGAGCCTTTGGGCCTGTGATGATTTTATGTGCGCTATTTTTAATGACGCCCTTGGGAGCTATTCCGGGGCTACCAGCGGCTTTTGCTCTGATAATTATAGTCTTTGCCTTGCAGCTTTTATTCCGCAGAGAACACCCTTGGATGCCTGAGATTCTGCGGAAGATAAAAATTTCTGAAATGAAATTGAAAAAGGCCCGTAAGTTTGTGTCTCCGGTCTTGGATAAAATTGACAATGTTATCCATCCAAGGCTGCCTTGGGTCACAAGCGGCCCTATGCAGGCTTTGACGGCTTTGCTCGCAATTATTCTGGCTTTGACAATGGCCCCTTTAGGAATTGTGCCATTTGGCGTGGTCGCGCCTGCCTTTATAATTGGTTTATTGGGCTTGGGAATTACCGCTCGTGATGGCGTTCTGATTATTGTCGGCTTTGTTCTCAGCCTCGGCGTGGCTTTCGGAGTGACGAACCTTATCCAAGCGGGACTCTAGCTGCTCCATACTCAGATCAGCGCGTTCGTTATAACGCGGGCTGACGTCAATCGCTTTTTGTAACAACATGCGCGCTAGTTTATAATCTTCGCGCTGCATGGCTATATAGCCAGCATCGGCTAAGATGTCAGCAGCTTCATCATCAGCAGCGTTTTCAAGCGCCCCCCGATAGTCGCCCATCATCAGTAACGCGAAGCGGTAATTATTCTTAAACTGAGTTTTTTGCGGCGCGAGGTTGGCGGCTTCGTTTAGATAAACGGCCGCATATTCATAGTTTTTTTGTGCCAAGAGCGACATGCCCATATTATTTTTAAAGCCTGCTTCTGATAACCCGGCATTGCGGGCGTTCTCATAGGCGCTGTAGCTCTCACGCCAACGGGATTGCGTGTCATAATGTTGTCCCAAGGCATTCCACAGTCTTTCGTCATATGGGGTAAGTTTTAGGGCTTGCAAAAGCCTTACTTCGGGGCTCTCTGAGGTTCCTGCGGCGACTTCCGCCATCACTAACCCTGTAAACTGCTCAATAGCTTGCTCGGATGTGAGCGTGTACCAGAAGAGCTTCGAATAGGCTTTTTCAGCAATGTCATTTTTGCCGACCTTCAAGCTGGTTCGCGCTAATCCAAACAAAATATCAACATTGTCGGTATCATGGAGAAAGGCTTCTGAATAATTTTGATAACTTCTCTCATATTGCTCGTTTTCAAAAGCAATTCTGGCCTCAATCAATGGCGCGATAGCCTCGAAAACACCGCTGGATCCGCGAGAAACGGGTATAACTTCAGGTGTGATTGTGTCGGCCACCTCAACCGCTTCAATCTGCGTTGTAACGACCTCTTCCGCCTGCGCCGCTCCGCACAAACATAAAGCCAAAGCCAGAATAATATGACGAGGCGCTATCATTTTAACTCAGCGTTTCAGCAAGGCGAATACCAGCAGGCAAGAGCAGCATAATCATCAAAGTCGGGAAAATAAACACGATGAGCGGAACCGTTAGCTTGGCTGATAAAGACATAGCTTTTTCTTCGGCTCTTAGCATACGTTTCGTGCGCATATCTTCTGAGAATGTGCGTAGTGCACGTCCCATTGAAGAACCCATCTCCTCGGCCTGTCTAAGCATGATAGCGAGAGCTTTGGCTTCTTCCAAATTGATGCGTTCTGCGAAATTCATCATAGCTTTGTGACGTTCGCGTCCGGCCCGAAGCTCAAGATTCATGATTTCAAGATTTACTTTCAAGGCAGGGTAGCGTCCACCTATTTCATGGCTAACTCTTATCAAAGCGGCGTCCAAACCTAAACCGGCTTCGATACAGGCAACCATAAGATCCATCATATCAGGGAAGCCTTCTTTGCATCTGAGGGTGCGCCGATTTTGCTTCCAACGAATAAACATATTGGGCGCCATGAGTCCGATAATAGCTAAGATTCCGGCCAGCATGACCGTCTTACCAGGCCCCATATTGGCCCACAATGAACCCCATAAAAGTATCAAAATAAGTTGAGGTCCGAAAATGGCGACTACACGCACCGCATAAAAACTTTTCACGGCCGCTTCGTCGTAATAACCGGCCTTAGCGAGTTCAGAGCGAATGCGAGAAATCTCATTTGCCCCTGGCAATGTCAGATGATCGCCCATGCGAGAGAGTAGTTTCTTTTTAGGCTTAAGCCCTATGTCTTCCAAGTCGATATCACCGGTGCTCGCAAGACGCCTGTTGAGCTGCCGGTTATAATCAAAAGCATTACGTGCAGCCAAAAACATGAGAGCAATAGAAATTGCCAAGAAGCACAGTGCCACAATAATTGTGAGGGAATTTGCAAAACTAACCATTTCAGCCCTAAATCCTAAAATTTATCATTTTGCGCATAACGAGGTTGCCAATGATCATCCAAGTAATAACGCCGATAAATGCGGGCTTAATGAGATCACTATCCGAGACATCGCCGTAAAAATCTGGAGACGTGAATTTAATCAGCAAAAACAACGCGATGGGCGCTATGTTCAATATCATGGCTGACATGCGGCCCTCAGCCGAGCAGGCCTTAATACGTAGGCGCATTTTCTGACGGTCACGTATTGTTTTGGAACTGGCGCGTGAGAGCTCCGCAAGGTTTCCACCCGTGCGTTCTTGTAACCTTATAATGGCGGAGAAAAGCTCGAAATCATCATGGCCGATACGATCGGCAAGGCGCTGAATAGCGGTGCTTATATTAGACCCAAAAGAGACTTCGTCACTGGCCATGCCAAATTCTGACCCAATGGGGTCTGACATTTCGCGCGCGACCAAGGCCATCGCCACGGGCACGGGGTGACCAGCGCCTAGTGAACGCACAATGACATCCAAGGCTTCGGGTAATTGGGCGACGGCTTTATTGCGTCTGCGGTTCACGAGAAATTTGAGGACGAATACAGGTAGGACAAGACCAATCACAGCGCCGGTTGCAGCCCAGATGAGAGTGCCTTTTACAAGGAATAACATCAGGCCTAAGCTAAAAGAGGCTCCGGGTAATATGTAGTAAATGCTATTAGCCCCCAGAGGCATACCTGAGTGTAAAACCAACTGGTTAAGCCAGATGATCATACCTTTTAAGTCCCCAGATTGTGTGAGGCTACGTGATTTTCTTATTCTAGAAACTACGGCGGTTTGGGAGTCTTCTGTCTGCATACGGCGCAAGCGATCATTGGCCATTTTGACTTTAACTGCGGCTTGACGTCCTGCGCCGACAAAAGCCTGCAGCGCTAAAAATCCACCACAAAAAATAAGCAAATAGATAAGCCATATGGGACTAGCGCTCATGACTATCCCACGCGTTCTTTAATGGTTTTATCTGAGATTTTTCCTATGGGTAAAATTTTGGATTTAAATATGCCTTCGGGCAGAGGAATGTCGCGCGTTGTAATTTCATGCAAACATCGAGGGCGAATACCGGTCGCGCGAAACTCTCCAATAACTTCGTGCTTAGGTCCTGTGCCTGTGCGGATGTATTTAAATATTTCCTGCATCTGAATGACCGCGCCTTCCATGCCTGTGACTTCGGCCACGGAGGTGATTTTTCGTTGTCCGTCAGACAGACGTACGGCTTGAATGATGATTCCAATCGCGGAGGCAATTTGTCCTGCCACAGCTTCGGGAGTAATTTTCATATCCCCCATCGCCACCATTTGTTCTAATCTTGTGATGGCATCGCGCGGCGTATTGGCGTGAAGCGTTGCCATAGACCCTTCATGACCCGTGTTCATAGCTTGAAGCATGTCAAAAGCTTCCTCACCGCGAACTTCTCCGAGGATAACGCGGTCAGGCCGCATCCGCAGGGCATTTTTCACAAGGCCGCGTTGACGGATTTCACCTTTGCCTTCGATATTTGGCGGACGCGTTTCCATACGTGCAACATGGGGCTGTTGCAGCTGAAGCTCGGCAGCATCTTCAATCGTGATCAGGCGTTCTTTATGCGAAATAGATTGCGAGAGCGCGTTTAGCAATGTGGTCTTACCCGAACCCGTGCCGCCTGAAATCAAGATGGTTACGCGGGCTTTGCAGGCGGCCCAAAGGAATTGCGCCACGACATCAGGAATGGCTTCAAATTCGACAAGCTTGTCTAGCGTAAAAGGCGTCTTCGAAAATTTACGAATAGAGACGAGGGGGCCGTCAACTGCAATGGGGGCGATGGCCACGTTTACGCGGGAGCCATCAAGAAGGCGGGCATCACAGAGAGGCTGGCTTTCATCAACCCGGCGTCCCACGGTGGAAACAATCCGGTTGATAATACGCAGAAGATGCGCCTCGTCAGCAAAACGCACTTTTGAGAGCTCAAGTTCGCCGCGGCGTTCGATATAAACTTGCTCATGCCCATTGATTAAAATGTCCGATATTGATTCGTCCGCCAAAATAGGCTCAAGCGGCCCCAGCCCCGTCATTTCGTCATAGATGCCAGAGCAAAGATTTTTTATCTCTGCGGTGTTTAATTTAAGGCGGTCTTCCTGCACCATCTCAGTAACAATGGCGTGGACTTGTGCTTGCAAGTCCGCTGTCTCCATGCTGTCAAGCGCGGCTAGATCAATCTCGTCTATAAGGCGGCTATGCATTTTGATTTTGATATCGAGCATATCATCTTCATCGGAAGACTGAGTGGCTTTAAAGGGCGCAACAGCCGCAGGGCTAACAGGCGCTACAGGCTGCTCAGGCACATTATCCTCAAGCGGCTTTGGGGCAACCACGGCGATAAGCTCTTGTGGCGTCCCTTCTTCCGCGATCTTAACACGAGGTGAGGCCGGCGCGGTTGGAGCTGTAACATTACTTAGTAATTTTGAAAATCGTCCCATGGAAGGATATTAACCTAGGGCCGCTAATTTCACGTTTACAATTAAGATTAACGAGGCTTTTACGCCGCTGACTTACTTTGAATATCGGTCTGTTTTAGAAGCTTTTTTTGGACAAGTTTTGTCTCTTTAACATAACGGCTATCTGGCCTGATAATACCAGCTGGTTCTCCGCAATTAATGGCCTCCCGCAGCGTATCTGTATCAACGCAAATCGTGGCTATAATATCGCGTTTAAGAGCTATTTCTGCATCTTTTTCTCTGAGTGAATTTCTAAAAGACCGGCGCTCATATTTGTTAAGGATGATGTCCGCTTTTATTTGATTATCAAACTTTTCCTCGATAGCTTTAATGCGCATCCGCGCCAAATGTAACGATGGGATTGTAAGGTCGGTAACAATCACAAACCTATCTGATCCTCCAATGGCTGCCATATTCCAGGGGCGCCAATAGCGCGGTACGTCAATGATCACATGGTCATACATTTGAGAGACAACGTCTAGTAGCGCCACAACTGACGCTGGCTCAACGTTCTCATTGCCGCCCAAACTATTTGGCACAGCAAGAAGGTCTATTCCTGAAGAATGTGTAGACACCAATGCAGATACAAAGGCTCGATCAATATGCTCTGGCGATTGTTTTAAATCATCGAGAGATAAGTTAGGCGAAAGATCCAAATGATGCCGACAGGCTCCGCCTTCAAAGTCCAGATCCACTAAACATATGCTGGGCTGTCTAGAGTGAGAATGTTTTTGTGATATTTTCTTCGCGTCAACAGCCAAATTATGCGCGAGTTGTACGCAGAGGCTCGTAGTGCCTACACCGCCAGCTGCACCCATGACAGCAATACAATGTGCGTATGTCTCGCGCGCGCCTGATGTGGGTTCAGCGCTAACACTCTTTAGTAAATCACTAATGTTCATAGGACCCTTAAGCTCCGCTCTTTAGGTCTTCAGCCATAATGCTGACAGTGACATCAGGCATTTTGGAAAAACTGTCCGGTGTAAACAAATTTAAAAAAACGAAGTTAAACTTCATATCTGTAACTTTCACAGTGACCAACGGGGCAGGGTTTGCGGGAAAACCCGCCGCGCCTAGGCCTGAATTTCTGTAAATAACTTCGACATTTTCTAAAGAAACATCTTTAAAGATATCACACATGCCGCGGCGATCTTTCTGCGTGGCGCCGCAGACACCGTCATTGTCGGGCCCATAGACAATGTCGCTCATGGCACGGCTATTATAATTACCAGAATTACATGAGCCTGTCTTACCCGAGCAACTACGCGTATATTCAGGCAAAGGCGCGCCAGGCTCTACGCCATTTCCTAAGCCCGTCATATCTCTGAGATTATCTGCGACAGGGTCAGTCGTGGCCGCAAGCCTTGCGCCGTGACGAGCGGCTTGTTGAGCCCCGTTCCATTGAAAATAGGCATGCCCCGCTTCAATAGTTGCCCCAGTCAGCGCAACCATAATGACTAATATAAATGATGCCTCAACAGACACAGTACCCTGCGTATCTTTAAAAAATGTTCTCAACATTACGACTGTGCGGCAACGAGCCGTTCCTCATAGCTAGCTTTGATCGTCAAAGTGCCGCCTGATACTGATTTAAGGAAGCCTAATCCTTGGAAAGGCACATTTGTGGAGAGCTTTACGACTTTAATCGTATCGCCGCCTCTATAGCTGCGCCCCATTTCGGTTTCTGTATTTGCCGTATCAATATAGGTGATACTCACGTCACCTTCGTTCCAATTTTTGACTTTCTTGTCTCCACCGGAGCTGATTTGTCCTGTTGTTGCCAGACGTTTAGCGGTGCCTTCGAAAAGGGTAGGCGTTTGCGTTTTTGCTAGATAATTGCCAGCTGATACCAAGCCATTTTCGACTTTGTGATTTTGCATCATAAAGAGCGAGCCATCAACAGCCTCAAACCCGATCAAAACAAGTAAGGGTAGGACAAATACGGCTTCGATAGCCGCAGTGCCACGCTCACAACGTTGATATCTGCACAGGAGTTTCATTAACGCGCGACAGCCACATAATCATGTGACAGATCATCTTCACTTGAGACCACGGGCCCAACGATTTCGCCCCAGAGAATACTGTCATTACCGTTGCCCATGGGTTCCGTGAGGAAAACCTTTATAAACGTCTCAACAGGGTAAGGCCCGGAATGTCCAGTTTTCGTTTGAGTTGTGGTTTCAATGGTTTCAGTAATTTTATCGCAATTTAAAACAGCCACACTGATGACGCGTCTGTCTTCAACAGTTGTTGAGTGACCGTCCGAATGGCATTGCGCTAAACCTTCTTCATGCGTAACAGAATCGCCGCCGTAAGTCTGCGGCCCGGGGACAGAATTATTATCAATTTCCCAACGATACATGTCATAGCGCGAGGGTGGTGCAGATGGAGTGAAACTATCATTAATGTAATCAATACGATATGTCACGTCCTCAATAGTAATTCGTTTCATAAAGTTATGATTGACTTTCATGTATGTCACGAAGTCCCAATCACCATCCCCAATGCGATCACATGTTCCATCATACATGCAGTTATCCCGCGGTAATGGAAAAGCTACCTTTGTATTGGAGTTCACATCCAAGCCCAAAAGCGGGTCGAGCCCTATATCTACACCTAAACTCAGGTCGGCAAGTGCATTCACTTCTACGATGCCCAAATCAACAGAGGATTGTAAACATACATTTGCTTCAGCAGTGTAACCCTTAGTGACATTTTCTGCTGGCGCATAGCGGGGGTCATTCTTTTTATTTTTGAATGACCCTTCATAGATATCAAAACGAGTATTTACGGCATGGTTCATGGACGCAATGTTGCCAGACCGAAGATATACACCAGCCGTCTTAGAGACATATGTCTCCGGAATATCAATGGCGATTGCCTCCTTCAGAGCCGACGCACCGCCTTTTCCATCAAAGAGGTCAATCCAGCCATAATGACCTGCGCCAAGTTGGGTTTGATAACCACCTCTACCCTTGAGTTTGAGGAGTCGGCGGCGAAAGGCAGGATCTTCCATAGCTTCATAAATCGAGATCGTCTCATTTTCCTGAGGATTACATATAAACACTGGGGGGACGCCATTTATGCCCTGGTCAAAACCAGCAATTGATTTGGCATCCATACTCGTGTCGGTCATTTTTTTGATTAAAGAGGTCGGGAATAAAGTCGCTACGGATTCCGATTTGACCTTTATCTCAACATATTTTGCTTCGGACGGACTGTGAGTGACATCAGAGCTTTGTACTTTGTCATAATCATTATTTGGCAGAGATTTCAGAAAACGGATCGTGTCAATTTCGACTTTCCCTTTACCGTCTTTGGAGAATTTTTGGTCATTGGAAACCAAGTTCTGGATAGCCCGCTTTGAACGCTCTAGAGAATCTGAGCGTTGGTCGAGCTCGGCGGCACCTGCGCGGGCCAAGGCATCTGAGGCGCTCTGCAATTCATTATCCATATTGTAGAGACGCGAGGCGTCTACAGATAGAGCAGCGCCGCCTACTAGAACAGGTGTTGAAAACGCAGCCCAGACGGCAACTGAGCCGCCTGTACACTTTGCAAAGGATCTAAATAATGTCGGGATGGTCATCTTACGTCCTTTTCTTATTTCATGGTTGTTATAGGTGTTGGTTCTGGGGTTTCACCTTTGCGATAATTTTCACGCGCTTTGGAGCGCTTCGCCGCATCTGCGGGGATAAAGGTATTGGCCTTCTGCTCGGCTGTCGGCTTGACAGCTTGCGCCGCAATATTTTGACGCACGGCTTTTCCAAATTCCGATGAATGGTTTTCCAGTGCAGGCTGAGTTGTCGCACAGGATGAGAGCGCGATGAGGCTAAGTGTCGAGAGAATTAGTTTCATTGTTATATCCTATTCGCGCGCATAGCCATACTGGCCCGATAAGCCACCACGGTCGGCAACCGGTCCTTCCAAAGCACCGCCAATAAAACTTTCCATTTCACCAGGGACGGAGAGACGGTCAAGAGGAGAGGCGAGCTCTGAAATGTCAGAGGCCGGTTGCACGAGGCGTGGAGTGACGATAATCACAAGTTCGGTCTCCGACTTTTGGTAGCGCGAAGAGCGAAAGAGTGACCCCAAAATTGGTATGTCACCAATCCAAGGGGTTTGTGTTTTTCTGTTACTGCTTTCATTTTGTAGAAGACCAGCGATAGCAAAGCTTTGTGAATTGCGCAGTTCAATTGTTGTATTGGCGCGGCGTACACGCAGGGCAGGGACTTCAACACCGCCGACCCTAACAGAATTACTATTATCAAGCTGACTGACCTCAGGCGCGACTTTCAGATTAATAATGCCATCGTCTAAAACGGTCGGCGTAAATGCGAGACCAACGCCAAATTGACGGAATTCAATTGTGACTTGTCCTAGGTCGGCTTGGACGGGAATTGGAAATTCTCCACCAGCCAGAAAACTAGCCGTTTCGCCTGACATAGAGACAAGATTTGGTTCGGCTAGGGTACGAATAATACCCTTCTCCTCCAAGGCTTCAATGGATGCGTCCAAGCTCGTGCGGCCAAATCCTCCTGTAAGAATGCCGGATAAAACAGGATTGGAAACAGCAGTCGCGCTTTGGAAACCAAAATCACCGGCGCGTTGTGTTAATAACCCTATGCCTAGCTCTTTAACGGCGTCACGTGTAGCTTCTACAAAACGCACTTCCAGCATAACCTGGTGTGAGTCCCTGATAGAAAGGCCGTTTGTAACCCGGTCCGGGGCATAGGCTTGGGCGATTTTTTCGACCTGACGAGCCACAGAATCATTAGAGACATCACCGGAAAGATAGACGCCGTCCGCCATGTTACGAACTTCTATTTTGTCATTGGGAAACGTCTCAAAAAGCGATTTTTTGAGGCCCGCCATATCAAAGCCTACCGTGATATCAACAATATCCACGAGTCGCTTTTGTGCATCATAGAGCATAACATTGGTTTTGCCGCGGGTCTTGCCCATGACCTGAAATGATTTATCGGTTAAGACAACAACATCCGCGATATCTGCATTAGCGACTCGCACTTCTTTAAAAGCTGACTCCGTGCGCATGAGAACCATATCGTCTTTGACGACACTGGCGGCCACACGTGTTTTGGTAGAGACGTTATCGACCCAAGATTTAGCTACGGCGGGGCCTGAGATCAGCGTTGCGGCTAAAATTGCGCCGCCAACAGAATTAATGAGTTTACGTTTCATCTTATCCACCTGCCAGTTTTAAGTCTGTGTCTTCGCGCAGGACAGACACTTCATCACGGGTTTCGCCGCGAATAATAGTGACTTGAGCAACGTTTGCGCCTTCAGCCTTCGGAATGACGATCTGAGGTTTGTGTATTTTGCGGTTGATAGGTTTGGCTACGGGTTTGCCGAGTTGTGACGCCTTGACAGTTTTTACTGGCTCTAATTGTGTCTCTCCTGCAGAACGCAAAGTCAGCGAAAGTATGCCGTTTTCCAGCGCTAGATTTAGACGCTGAGCATCTTCATTTTTAACTTCAACTGTCACCGTACGCGCAACATCTGCTGCGCTGGAATTTTCATCTAAATTTTGGTCAATACCTAAGACTTTAACATTCTGTAGCAGAACATCAGCTGTCATATCCGTCGTTTTACGGCGCGGTAAAGAGTCTCGCGTATATATAACGTCAACATAATCTCCCGGTACAATAAAGCCAGCTACACCCGAAACATCATCAACGCGTATCGCGGCTGCGCGGTAACCCTCAGTGATGAGCGCAGATAATGAGCCCTTACCGCCGGGGCCACTTATTTTATAATTCATCAATGGCTCATTTAGACGCATCTGTGAGAGCACAACGGTACGTTTGCTCAAATCGGTGAAAATTTCATCAAGTGAAGCATAAGAGCCTTCTGGAATGGCGTCTTCGGGATAGCTGACAATGCGTAAGGCTTCAGGTGACAGAATATCACCAAAACCCAGATCATTAGCTGTAACCACGACGGGGAATGTAGGCCTTTCTTTTACGACAAGCTTGGCCGTAGCAGGCCGGTTGTCGCGAAATTCGCTTTGGATGGCTTCATTAATCCATCCACGGGCTAATATAACGGCCATTATACCAAAGGCGGCTGATGCGCAGAGTGTTATAAGTGTATTCAGGCGCATGCCCATCCTTTCGTCTCACATCTTCCCTCTATGGGGAATTCAACGCTTGTTATAAGGATGAGTTTGAAAATTTCCGTCAAGATACAGGGTCAAGAATAAGCAAAAATTCAAAGTAAATAAGAGGTAAGTGAACTTCAGATAAACAACCTCAAAAACATCAGTCCTATTAGATTTCTATTAAGTATAGGTCTGTAAGATGACCCTATCATAAAATATAACTGACGGAGATAAAACATGCGTCACCTTACAATTGCGCTTATAGCGGCCACTTCATTTTTGGCCTCTGCCTCTGCCTCAGCGTTGACGGCAAAACAAACCGTCGAAAAAGAGGTTGTCGTTCAAATGCCGGACGGCACAGAAAGCGTTACGCGCGTACCAGCTGAACTTGTTGTTCCAGGAGAGCGTGTTGTTTATACGCTAAACTTTACAAATGATGATGCAGCGCCTGCCTCTGATCTTATCTTAACAATGCCTGTGCCAACAGAAATAAAGTATATGGACGGTACTGCAATTCAGGACGGAGCCAAGACTGTCTATTCTGCAGATGGCGGTCAGTCTTTTTCTGAACGGGCTCAACTCCGTAAAACTGGAGATGATGGAATTGTGCGCACAGCGACAGCTGAAGATATTACGCACATCCGTTGGACCGTTGCCGGACCTATAGCTGTCGGTGAGAGCGGAAACCTCTCTTTTAAGGGTATCCTTAAATAAGCAAAAACCTTTAGGCTAGCCTTAGCCCTTTATCAATTATGCCCGCCTGCACTGCATGGCGGGTTTTTTTGTAAAAATTTTAAATTAGATGAATTAATTTAGGTGAATTAATCCGGCAAATGCTTAGTGCCTTAAAGGGTAGTCGCTAGAAGATTAACTTTAAGGGTATTAGATGTTAATGTTCCTGAAGGCTAATAAAAGGTAAACTGGTGAGTGCAAAAATTTTTATAAGTTATTGTTTTTATGGAGTTATATTGTAAATAGTTAAACAAAATTAAATGTTCTATGAACGGCTGTTAACTACGACTTTAAGCGCGGGCTTAACCAAATTTGACTACATTTATTCCACTAACTAAAATAGGAAGTGGGTAGTACAATGACTAAAACGACAATCTTAAAAGGACTTATGGGCGCTACTGCTCTGACGGTCTTCACAGCAGGTAGCGCACATGCGCAATTAACACCAGCTGGCACAAATGTGCAAAACACATTCACGCTTACATATGATGTAGGCGGTGTTGAACAGCCACCAATCGATACAAGTGATCCAGGCGATCCAAATGGACCGACTGAATTTACAGTTGACCGTTTGGTTGATCTGACGGTTGCGTCTAATGGTGACAATACTGTAGCGCCTGGCGCAACAGACGAAGAACTTATCTTCTCAGTCACCAATGATGGTAACGACACACAGGCATATGCTCTTTCAGTTGTAGAAGAAGGCGGCGACGACTTTGACTCAAATGATCCGGCTGGCGCAACACCCGTTATCGTCTATTATATTGACGATGGTGATGGAGTTTATGAGCCCGGTGCAGGTGATGGCGCAGCTGTAACCTATGATCCGGCTAATCCGCCTGAGCTTGGCCCAGATGACGTTCTTTGGGTCGTTGTAACACAGGATATTCCTGTTGGAACAGCTGATGCGAGTACAGCTGACCTGTCTTTGGTTGCTGATACATTAGAGCCAGCAGCTTCACCAAACGCAGGAACACCTGTAACAGCTGATGGCGATGGTAACACGCTGACAGGTGCCGCTGAAAACGTCCTTGCTGACGGTTCAGGTACTGCCAATGAAGTTGCCAATGCTGGTGACCATTCTGCAACAGGTACATATATTGTAGCAGCTGCGAGTGTTTCTGCCTCAAAAGCCGTTACGATTCATTCGGAAGATGGTACAGGTTGTACGTCCATTCCGGGATCACCAACAGGTGGCTACAGTATTCCAGGTGCATGTGTTGAATATGTCATCACAGTAGCGAATACAGGTTCTGCTACGGCGACTGACATTGTTATCAATGACGTCTTGGCAGATGAGCTTGACTTTGCTGGTGCAGTCTTTGGCGGCGATTTTACGGGTGGATCATTTGCATCACCTGCGCTTCCTGCTGCGAACACAGATTGTACAAGCGGTGCTTGTGTCGTTAATCTAACAGGTGCATCGCTTCCGGCTCCGGTCGCGCCAGCTGTAGAAACGACTGGCACTGTTACAATCCGCGCTTTCGTAAAGTAAGCACCGGAAACCACAACGCTAGAAACCTGTCGCCTTAAAGGGGCGGCAGGTTACCTAGGACAGCGGCTCTCGCGAGCCGGCTCTCTTACTTTGGCTGTGGGTAAAGTAATTGACTCAAAAATTTAAACATAACATGGGCATAATCGCTCTAGCGGCCTCTGCATGGATTGCAGGGAGCACTGGCGCACATGCTCAGTCTTTTGGGACAGATGTGGTTAATATTGCCTCGGTCACTTACACTGTTTATGGAAATAGTGAAAAGGTCGCGACAAACAGCGCCGTCTTCACACTCCGTCCAGCGGCAACGCCCGCCGTTATTGAGTTTTTCAGACATTCTTCAACCGCGCCATCTCCGATTTTCAGAACTATTAACGGGTCTGATTTCAGCCCGTCCGGTGAGTTAACCGGCGAATTCACATCTGTAGGCGACCCTGTTACGACAGGTGGAGACATTGTGGATCTAAAGGGTGAAATCCCCCTCATTCCTGCGATGACTTACCTTGCGAACGAACTTATGTTTGTGCGCGTGACCGATACAGGTCAAAATCTTGATTCAGGCGCAATTGATACGCTAAATATTACCATCACCGCTGATACAGGTGATCTTATTGTTCTCAGACTATATGAATCTGACCTAGGCTCAGGTGAGTTTTGGGCCTATGTACCGTCCACTATGGCGGCAATGACAACCAATGATAATGAGCTTAGTGTTGGGGCAAACACACAACTGACAGCCACATATATTGACACATTTGATGCGACCGACGTGACAGTCGATACCGCCATCGTGAACCCGCTGAACCGCGTTTTCAGTTCTGTCTCGGGTGAGCTTGTCGATGGCGCAAAGATCACGCTGATCGATTTAGATACAAATAGTGAAGCTACAATTCGCGGCGTTGATGGTTTCTCTAGCTTTCCGGCTGAAGTCATAAGCGGTCGCACTGTTCGCGACGGAGGGGGCCTTACATATGAGATCGGCTCCGGCGAGTTCCGCTACCCAAACGTAGATGCCGGTAATTACGCTATTCGTGTTGATCCGCCCGAAGGATATCGTTTCTCATCAGTCCTTTCGGCGGAGAGTTTCGGGCAATATAAAAATGGTAGCTTTGTTATTACAGAGGCATCTTATGGCCATGCGTTCAGTCTTGGTGATGCTGGGCCGTTGCGTTTTGATATTCCGCTCGACCCTGCAACAGACCTTGTTGTTGCTAAGACAGCAGATAGAAACTACGGTGATGTTGGCGATTTCGTCAATTACACAGTCACGATTGAAAATCGCGGCTCCGTCGCGGCGCCTGTCATGCTCTATGATACGCTTCCGATTGGTTTCCGTTACGTACCAGGTACGTCTCGCGTTGAAGAAAACGGCATAGATGATCCCAAAATATCAGATAAAGCAACGCTGCTGACATTCCCCATGGGGTTGGTCGAGCCAGGCGAAACGCTCTCTTTGGATTACGCGCTGGAAATTGGACCGGGCGCGCCCATGGGCGACGCGGTGAATGAAGCGGTTATTCTGGATAATAATGGTGAGCAGCTCTCCAATATTGCGCGGGCCGGTATTCGGTTGCGCGAAGACCTCATACGTTCACGTTCTACAATCGTTGGTCGTATCTCTGAGAAGAGCTGTGATGGTGACCAAGATTGGGCCCGTGATATTGAGCGCGGCGTCGGCGTCGAAGGTGTTCGCCTCTATATGGAAACTGGCGCTTATGTCGTCTCTGATTCAAATGGATTGTTCCATTTTGAAGGGGTTACCGAAGGCACACATGTTGTTCAGGTTGACGAAGAAACATTGCCGCAAGGCTTTGAACTTATGCAGTGCGAAGAAAATACGCGCTATGCAGGGGCTTTAAATTCAAAATTTGTAGATGCTCAAGGCGGCGGTATTTGGCGCGCAAACTTCTATCTTAAGCAAACGGGCAAGCTTGCAGACGTGGTTGAGGATGAAATCTTCAATGATGCTAAAGAATATAAAGAGTATGACGTCACATGGCTAGAAACGCAAAATTCAGACATTAGCTGGGTTTATCCGGATACAAATCGTACGCCGTCCAAGCCGTCGACAAATATTGGTATCAAGCATGGCGCAGAACAAGTCATACAAGTAAGCGTTAATGGAAATGTCGTCTCTGACATGAACTTTGCCGGTAAAGACGGCAATTCGGATCGCAGTGTCATGATTAGCCGCTGGCGCGGTGTTGACCTTTTAGAGGGCCGTAACGAGATCGTTGCGACGGTTAAAGACCTTAGCGGCAATGTGATTAAAACGTTGCGTGAAGAGGTTTCATTCGTCAAAAATATTGCTCGGGCGACAGCCATGCCTGATCAATCTATACTCGTTGCTGATGGGCGCACTGTTCCCGTTGTAGCTATCCGTATGGAAGATGAAGCCGGACGCCCGGTTCATGCTGGCCGTATCACAACTATCGATCTGGAACCGCCTTATCGTCTCTATGATGAGACCGGCGAAAACCGCCTTGTTGAGCAAACGCAAGATTTGATTGCGCCGCTCTCTGCGCGTCAAGATTTCTCAGTCGGTGCTGATGGTATTTTAAAAGTCAAACTCGAGCCAACGCTAACAACGGGCAAAGTCACAGTGATTGCGACATTGGATAATGGCCGCAAGGTTCCGATCTATATGTATATGGAGCCTGAGAAACGCGACTGGATTTTGGTCGGTTTGGCCGAAGGGTCTCTTGGATATGATAATATCGATGGCAATGCAGTCGCTCTGGGCGAGACAGAAGGCAAAGATGTCATCAAAGATGGCCGTCTTGCATTTTTCGCCAAAGGCATGATCAAAGGCAACTGGTTGATGACCATGTCTGTCGATACTTCAAAGCATAAGCAAACAGGTGATATTGACGGGGATTTTCTCGGCGAGATTGATCCTAATGCTTATTACACACTCTATGGTGACCGCTCTTATCAGCAGTTTGAGGGCGTCAGCCGTTATCCCGTTTATGTAAAGCTTGAGAAGCGTCAGGCTTATGCCATGTTCGGGGATTACGACACCGATATTACGGAAGGCCGTTTGACGTCTTATAATCGCCGTCTATCAGGTCTTAAGGCTGAATACCTTGGCAAAAACCTTCAGGTGCTAGGCTTTGCAGCTGAAACGAACCAAGGCTTTGCTAAGGACGAACTTGCTGCTGACGGTACAAGCGGAACTTATCAGCTTTCCAGTCAGCGCGTGTTGGCACAATCCGAGGAAATCGTTATCGAGACACGCGACCGCTTCCGCCCAGATATCATTTTGGAGCGTAAAGTCATGGTGCGTTACCTTGATTACACTCTTGATTATTACACCGGGCAGCTGATTTTCCGCCTGCCTGTTGATGTATCTGATGTAGAGCTAAACCCTAATGTCATCGTTGTTGATTACGAAACAGCCGAAGATGCTGAGCGTAACATCACATTTGGCGGACGGGTTCAAACACAAGTTCTGAATGATAAGGTTCAAGTCGGCTCTACATTTGTTCATGAAGATGGATCTAACCTACAAGGCGGAGTCGAGCAGGACCAAGTCGGTCTCGACGTTATTGCCAAAGTCACAGACAACACACAGCTACGTGCCGAAATCGCAGTCACTAGAAATAGTGGAACCGTTAATGAAGGCACGGCGACAGCCATGCTCGCTGAGGTCATTCACACCTCAGAGAATTTTACAGGTGAAGCTTACTTCCGCGAAGAAGAGGCTGGCTATGGTGTTGGGCAAACTAATTCTAACACTTCTGGTGTTCGCCGCTTCGGTGCCAAGGGCAACTATAAGTTTGACGAGTTTGAAGATGATGAGACAGGTCGCCGCGGAAGCCGCAGTATTGAGGCGCAAGCTTTCCGTGAAGAAAACCTGACAACGGGTGATGCTCGTAATACGGCTGAAATCTTAGCAACCCATCAAGGTGAACTGATGACACTCAGCGGTGGTCTTCGTGCCAGTAAAGATGAGCTTGTTGGGGCTGATAACCGTCAGTCACTATTAGCAATAGGCAGGGCCTCTGTTCGCGTCCCAAAATTCGATGCCACTCTTCAGATAAGCCATGAGCAACCTCTGGGCGGCAAAGACGAAGTCAGTGCTTATCCGCAGCGCACAACTATCGGTGTCGATAAGAACATCAAAGATATTGCAACGGTTTCTGTCCGCCACGAAATGCTCAACGGTGCCGACACCAAAAGTAACAATACAGTTGTGGGTGTTTCAGCCTCGCCTTGGAAAGGCACTACCGTTTCTGCAGACTCAGATCTTTTGACGAATGATTCCGGCCGCCGCTTAGGCGCAACTATTGGTGTGGATCAACAGATACAAATCGATGAAAATTGGTCAACGTCGGGCGGACTTCGTAATCGTAATGTTCTTGATCAAAAAGGAACTTATATTGACGTTGCACCGGACGCCGCTGTGTCGCCGCTTGAGACGAATGAAGATTTCACCTCTGCCTATGTCGGCGCAGCTTACCGCAATGAGGTTATGAGTGGATCTGCGCGCCTTGAAGGCCGTAAGTCCTCTATTGGGGATACCATCACAGCCACGGCGGGTGTTGCGCGCGAATTATCTGAAGAGCTTTCATTTGCAGGCTCTGCACGAGCTTTGTTTAACAATCCTGATGACGACACGCAAAATACTAGTCAGCTTGATGTGCGTGTGGGCGGCGCTTGGCGTCCTCGCAATGAAGACACCATTATCTTTGATCGTTTCGATGTCAGCCATGACAAAAATACTAATGGCGAGATAGAAACGAAAATCGTCAATAACTTTGCTATCAATCAGATGATTACTGACCGTCTTCAAGCGACAGCGAATTATGGCGTGAAGCATGTTCAAACTGAAATTGGCGGACTAAAGCTGAAAAGCTGGAACCACCTTGTGGGCGGGGAAGCGCGTTTTGATGTGACGGAAAAAATTGATATTGGTATTCGCGGAAGTTATCTGACCTCCAAAGGCACCAATACATCGCAATATAGCTTTGGTCCGTCTATCGGCGTTAGTCCGGTGAAAAACATTTGGGTGTCTGCCGGATATAACATCGAAGGCTTTAAGGACGATGATTTTGAGGCGGCTGAATATTCGCGCAAAGGCGTTTACCTTCAGATGCGTTTGAAGTTTGACCAAGATACGGCAAGAGGCTTCCTGAATAAGATATCGCCAGCTCACGTGCAGTCTTATGCGCCTAAGCAAGTCTATACGATAGATAAACAGGCTGCGCCTAAGGTTATCACGCAAAGCCTATTGTGCCATGATGGTGTCACCCAAGTCTTCGATCTGGGTGCTTGTCCCGTTGTCTCAGCGCCAACTGGCGGTTAAGTCTCGCCTTGCACTGCTCAATTGGGCAATCTCAAAGCGTTTCAGGTAAGGGCTATGGTCAAAGGCCAATGCGAGGTGTTCTCTGAAATACAATATCGTTTCAGACCCGAAACGATATTGTAAGAGCGGGTCTCACCTATCTCATCGTTTATTCGGGTTCTGGCTTGTTGGAATCAAAGGTTTATGGTTCGTTAACTAATAACGATTCGTCTCACCTTGACGGCGAAACTGTATCCATCATCTTTCCTGGGGGGAAACCATGAACTTTTTTAAGCGCGAAAAAACGATAGAAGAACGGCCTAAAGATATCGGGCTATCCCCCGTCTATACACCGTCAGCCTCTTTGGCGGGTAAAACGGCCTCCACAGATGATATCCTTCAAGCCCGAGAATCTGTTGATTTTATGGTAGGTGAATTAAAGGCCAGTGCAGATCAGCAAAACCTTGCAGCCAAGCGCATGATGTCTTTGAACAAAACCATTGCTAAAATGGAAGTAGGCTTACGCCATGTCGCAAGACTCGAAGCCGAAACCGCTCAGCTTAGCAATAATCTTGAAGCAACCTCTAAAAAATTAGAGCAGAAGACCAGTTGGGCCTCCGAACAGGAAAACAAGCTTGTTAATTTGGAGCGTCAGCATAAGGAACTGCGCCAGCAGCTTGAAAATGCAAAGGCTGATATCTCTCAAAGAAAAGATCGTGAGGTTTCTGACAGAGAAAAACTGGTCAAACAAGGTCGCGATATTGAAACGCTATCCAGCCAGATGACGCAGAAGGATGAGAAATTATCATCTCTTCAAATGACAAATCAAAACCTGCAAGACGAGGTCTCACAACAGGCCGGAAGTCTCTCAACTCAAAATCACCGTGTCATAGAACTCTCTAAGAGTGTTGAAGAGCTGTCAAACCGTCTAGATGTAAAAACTAAAGCGAGCGACACTGCCGAAGTTGAGCTCAAGAACCTGCGTGTGGACTTTAATGAGATGAAGGCGAAATATTTTGAGGTCAATAGCGCCCTTGAAAATGCTAAATATGATTTGAAGACCCAGAAAAATGTCTATGAAGACACGCTCAAGCGTCGCGATGACGAGTCATTGGCGCTTAAGAGCCGTATTGACCAGCTCAACACACAAGTGCGCATCAAGGACAATATGTCATCGCATTTTGATGAGGAAATTATTACGCTGCGTAACCAACTTGAATCAGAACGCGAGCGCAATGATCGTAATGAAACGCGCTTCCGGGGCAAAGCTGATGAAGTCGAGCGTAATGCCCGTGCCTTGGCCCGTTCAAAAGTTGAGTTTGAAAACTTGAATGCGAAATTCACAGCCGCGATGGAAGACATTGATACGCTGCGCAAAATCAATCTAGTGCAAAAGCAAAAACTTGAGCGATATGCAGCGATTAGCGGCGTAAGTGTTGGGTCTAGCATGATTGCAGCGGACGCCGCGCGTGCAGATGCCGCCGCGAAATACCCAGTTTTGCATAAAGAAGACAAAGTTGTAACGCCGCGCCTTAAGGCGATCAAATAGTCCTATTTAAGGGAGTTACATTTCTTCGCAGGTAGGCGGATAATCTGATGAACTTCAATACGAGTCGGATCAGAGATGCCGTTTAACTGAGAAATATCTCTTACAGACGAACAATTTTCACGGGCGATACGATACAACGTGTCGCCCTTTTTAATGGAATAGAAATAGCCATCAGCCGCTTGAACCTGATGTGAGGTTTTTACCGTTTTAGGATTTGAATAGGGCGCAACAACTGGGGCAGGGGCCGCAATAATAGGGCGTGAAGCTTGCGGCACATATATGGGTGTAGCCATCGCTTGTACAGGTGTATAACCGTTTAAGTGCTTGGCCGCAAAGTAGTCGCGGCAATTGACTTCGACATCGGCAATAACGTTCGAGGAGCGTCCGCCTTCTTCGAGGATGAGAACGCGGGCCATATCATTCTTCATGTTCCGATCCGCCGCGCGGCTGCGCATATTATCATTTTCGCAGACCATGGCTGCTTCAGCTTTTTGAACTTTAGGCGCTGTATATGAGGCCTGTTGAACATTATATCTTGTTTCAGCCGTTTGCACGCGTTTGGCCTTTTTGCGTTCGATTTTAACGGTCGGAATATTGTCTGTAACTGTGGAGCAGGCCGTTAAGCCGCCCGAAAGCGCAAACATAATTGAAGATAAAAAAAGCCCACAACGTAACATATTCAGTCCCACAAATAAGGACTTATTTAGGGTTTATGGTTTAAGAAGGGTTAAAATGGACGCAAATGTCAAAGTCATTTTTGCGGGGTAAATTTTAATCGAGCCTGGCCTTAAAGAATATAGCCGCATCATCGTAGAATTCATTATACTGTGATAAGCTGTAGCCCACATGATTGTCTGAGCCTTCAACAAGATAGAGCTGGGCAGGGACATCAAAGCTTTGCGCACGTGGGACCATGTCACAGCCGCCTGCAAGGGGTGCGCCTTGGCTGGATGTCGCAAAACGGCAGGGCACTGTGGTATCAAATTCCTCATGAGCGGCATAAAGAGGAGCAGAATTCTCTTCAATCCAGAGGAAATTGGTGACGGCTCCAGAAATGCTGAATACGCCTTGCACATCTGAGGAGACAGATATGTTGTCACTGCTATTTCCATCTGTTCCGTTATTGTCATTGAGGAACGCAAGCACACCTGATGAGAGATCATCCTCTATATCCAGCGCACCTGTAAATGACGCCATAATCCCGCCAGCTGAAACGCCGCCCACAAAAATTTTGTCGCCCCGTGTGCCGTAACTATCAGCGCCTAGCGAATCTTCGCGTAAGAATCTTACAGCCGCTTTCATATCGTGCATGGATTCTATGATGCCAATATTCAAATCATCTTCGCTGACAGGGTTCTCTTCAAAGAGACGGTAATCAATGGAGGCTGTAACGTAACCGCGCCTGGCAAAATCAATAGCAAGCGATGAGATCAAAGGATCACGCCTGAAGCCGCTCGTAAAACCGCCGCCAAAAGCAAAAATTATAGCAGGGCGGTCCGTCTCTGTGTCTCCGCGCGGAACATAGATGTCCATAAAAAGAGCTTGATTTGAGCCGCTACGAGAGCCGCTTCCAAATCCTATGTTGGAAATACGGTCAACATTATCGAATATTTTCTCTGCGTAACGACCTTCATTTCCGGCGGGCGGTGGTGGCGGAGGAGGTGGTGGCGGCACTGTGACAACGGGCGCAGGATTGGGGGAACTATCGCCGCCGCCGCAGGCAGAGAGGCTAATAACCATCATGGCTGCGATAAGATAAGATGATTTAAACGAAACCATAGCTGTTTTTGGCAATTATATTTGCCAATTACAATGTACTGACACAGCTAAAAATACTGCGCCAAATGCTTTAAAGAATGGTCTGCCCAGTTTTCTCCCAATCTTTCATAAAGGCGGCCAAGCCTTTATCTGTTAGGGCGTGATTTGCGAGGCCTTTAATGACATTTGGGGGGGCTGTCATCACGTCCGCGCCGACTAGGGCACATTCTTTGACGTGGTTGGCATTGCGGATTGATGCGGCGAGAATTTCCGTCTCAAACCCGTAATTATCATAAATCGTACGAATGTCTTCAATTAGCTCCATGCCGTCGAGCGAGAGATCATCCAAGCGGCCAATAAAGGGCGAGATATAGGTCGCGCCGCATTTCGCTGCGAGTAAAGCTTGATTAGGGGAGAAACAAAGCGTGACATTAGTTGGCGTGCCTTCGCGCGATAAAACGCTACAAGCCTTCAGCCCGTCCATGGTGAGCGGCAGTTTTACGCAAACATTAGAGGCGATTTTGCGAAGCGTGCGACCTTCTTGAACCATCTCATCCGCCTTCATCGCGACGACCTCAGCGCTAACATGACCTTCGGTAATTTTACAAATTTCGGCAATGACTTCTTTGAAATCGCGGCCTGACTTAGCAATGATGGATGGATTTGTTGTTACCCCGTCCACCAATCCGATGTCATTAAGCTCGGAAATGGCATCCAGGTCAGCACTATCAACAAAAAACTTCATGGGAGACTCCATTAGGGGGACGATTCTTTTCGAAGGTCTGCTATCACGAATCATGGCCGCACAAAATGCCCAAATCCTTTTTCCTGTGAATGTTCCGGGCGCGTTTGATTATCGCATCCCACATGGCATGACTGTTCGCGTGGGAGATTTTGTTTTTGCCCCTATTGGCAAACAGATGAAGTTAGGGGTTGTCTTTGATATTGTTGCGGATGACGGAACGCGTATGCTGAAAGATGTTGCTCAGGTCAAAGCTGCGCAACCCCTATCCAAAGAGATGCTCAATTTCATTAATTGGACCGCAAAATATAATTGCGTCTCGCCCGGCCTGGTTTTGCGTATGGTTGTCAGGAGCTACAAAGCCCTCGACCCAAGTCCGCTCGTTACACAATTCTCACCCAGCGGAAATCTACCGCCTAAAATGAGCGCGGCGCGGCAGGCGATTTTGGATAAAGGCGCGCCTTTTCCTGCACGAGCCTCCGAAATTGCAGAGAGAGCAGGGGTGAGCGCAGGTGTCGTGCGCGGCTTTGAAACGGCGGGGGGGTTGACCGCACAGACGCTGCCTGTGGACGCACCTTTTGACGTGCCTGATACCGAATTTGGCGGGATAGAACTAACCTATGCACAACGACAGGCCTCGGATGAACTGATGGCGCAAGTGGCTAAGCAGGGATTTAATGTCAGCCTGCTTGACGGGGTTACAGGCTCTGGCAAAACGGAAGTCTATTTTGAGGCCGTTGCCGAGGCGATAAAAAACGGCGGGCAGGCGTTGATTCTGGTGCCTGAGATCGCGTTAACGCAGGCGGGTATGTCACGCTTTGAGGCCCGGTTTGGCGCTGCCCCTGCGCCGTGGCATTCACAGTTAGGGGATGCCGCTCGCCGCAGGGTCTGGCGCGAGGTCGCCCAAGGTCGTGCCCAATTGGTCGTCGGCGCGAGGTCTGCGCTTTACCTGCCATTCCCGAAACTTCGCCTGATTGTCGTCGATGAAGAACATGACACCTCCTATAAGCAAGAAGAGGGCGTTATATATAATGCCCGCGATATGGCGGTGGTGCGCGGTAAAATAGCTAAGCATTCCGTTGTTTTAGCTTCTGCTACGCCGTCGCTTGAAAGCTTGGTCAATGCCAGGACGGGGCGATATGCCCACGTCATCTTGCCTGAGCGCCCCGGCGCTGTGACATTGCCAGAGATTGAGTTAGTTGATTTGAAAGATCATCCGCCCGAAAAAGGTGACTTTATTTCTGCGCCTTTGATTGAGGCGACAAAAACAGTGCTGGCGCGCGGTGAGCAAGCGATGCTCTATTTGAACCGGCGAGGCTACGCCCCGCTGATAATTTGCCGAAGTTGCGGCGAGCGGCTTAAAAGTCCTGATACGGATAGTTGGCTTGTCGAGCACCGCGCGACGGGCCGTGCGATGTGTCATCAAACGGGCTTTTCTATGCGTATGCCCACAGCCTGTCCTGAGTGCAAAGCAGAGGACAGTCTCGCCCCTGTAGGGCCGGGCGTGGAACGGGTCGCCGAAGAAGCCGCGCGTCATTTTCCTGATGCCAAGATAGAGATTTTTTCCTCGGATACTGCCGGAAACCCTGCCGAAATTGCCGCGCGTATGGCCCGTATGGAGCAAGGCGAAATTGACATTCTCGTTGGCACACAGATGGTCGTGAAAGGTCATAACTTCCCAAAACTGACATTTGTGGGTGTGGTGGATGGTGACCTTAGCTTGGCCGGAGGTGATCCGCGGGCAGGGGAGCGGACTTATCAGACCCTAGTTCAAGTGGCCGGACGTGCAGGCCGCGCCGATAAGCCGGGTCATGCCCTTATCCAAACACATCAACCTGACCATGAAGCCTTATCCGCGCTGGCGGCAGGAGACAGAGAGCGCTTTATCTCAGCGGAACTCGGATTGCGCGAGGCTTTGTTGTTGCCGCCTTTCGGAAAACTGGCAGCCGTGATAATATCGGGGGAAGATTTGAAGAAAACTGAAGGCTTGGCCAAGAAATTCGTCTCCTTAGCGCCCAGAGCAGATGGCATCGAAATATTAGGCCCAAGCGAGCCGCCTATAGGTCGTCTTAGAGGTCGTTATCGCCGCCGATTACTCGTTCAGGCAGAGCCCACTGTAAATCTACCGGGTTACATGCAAAGCTGGCGCAAGCGCTTAAAGCTACCTTCAAAGTACAAACTACAAATCGACATAGATCCCCAAAGTTTTATGTAATTTTTATTTAGTAACAAAGTAAGGCTTGCAAACATTATTTAAACTTTGCATGGGTTACCGAGCTAAATTGGGGAGAGACCTATGCGCAAGAGTTTTGCGATCGCAACCGCTACTATCTGTTTTGCTGTGACAGCCTGTACGACCACTAATGTCAAAACGACAACAAATGAATTTTCTGCATCCAAGGCTAATTCTGGAACGCTTATGTTCGAACCTGATGTGGAAATGTCAGCGATTTTAGCCTCGGGGATCACCGAGCCTCGGGCTGAATGGTCGCAAAACGCTCAAGCAAATTTACAGACAGCTCTGGAAGAAGAGCTAAGGTCTAGGTCTTCTAATGTAACGTTTATGGACGATAGCGTAACATTAACTGATCAACAAATTCAGCTTATGAAGTTGAAGGATGCGGTTTTGCAGGCAAATTCACAATATGCTGTCTTGAAGAATAAAAATGATGTTTTTGACCTTACGCTTGGTCCTGACGCTAATGCATTAGCCGGCGATTCTGGTGCAGATTATGCCTTGTTGTCTTCAGCGCGCGGCTCTTTTCAAACCGCTGGAAAAATGGCCGTTAACGCAGCATTGCTGGTTCTTAGTGCGGCAACCGGAGGGGGCGCTTATATCCAGACAGGTCAACAAGTTGCGACGGTCAGTCTCGTTGATTTGTCGACGGGTGATATTGTTTGGACAAATACGGCTAATCTTGGCGGGCGGGCAGACCCTCGCGATATTGATGGGGCTAAGTCTGTTGCTAAGACTTTGCTCAAAGACTTTCCGCTTTAAAAAAAACTGCTTTAATAACACCTAAGTCGCCCAATGAAATCTAAGTCACACCGAGTTCTCCACGCTGCTATTTTAGCCGCATCCACCTGTTTAGTTGGTGTATCCGCGGCTGCACAGGAAACGCGTTATTCTGATATGGATAAGGATGAGGCTGGCCTTTGGTATGTCATGGATAAGGCCGAAAAGGAAATATCAACAAGCGGTGCGAGAATTACGGATGCTGCTTTAAATGCCTATATTACAGATTTAACATGCAAGGTCGTCGGGCCTGAATGTAGTAAATTGCGGGTTTATGTGCTTAATGATCCTTCCTTCAATGCTGCTATGGCACCAAACGGTATGATGTTGGTGAATAGCGGCTTAATGTTGAGGGCAGAAAATGAAGCCCAGTTGAGTTGTGTCATTGGGCATGAATATGGTCATTTCCAAAAAGGGCATTCGCTCAAGCAATGGCGTGCCATAAAAGACATGGGGAACGCTAGTTTATTCTTACCTATCGCGGGGGCTCTCATAGGTACTGCTATAGTGCAAGATTTTTCTAGAGATCAAGAACGAGAGGCTGATGTCGTCGGTTTTGAGAAAGTCTCTGAAGAGGGCTATGATGACAGTCAATGTGCTGAGGTTTGGACAAACCTAGTTGGGGAACATAGTCAATCTACGGTAAAACGAGTACGTAAACGTATTCAGAAGAATAAGAATGGCATGTTTTCGTCTCACCCTGTTCCTAAAGAGCGGATCGCGACTCTCACAGAGCTGGCTAATCAAACTGAAGGCGGGGTGGAAACCGGTGCTGCAAATTATAAAGCCAAGACGGGCCCATTTCTTGCTAAATGGCTTGAGAATGAGCTTCTGGCAAAAGACTATAATCGTCACATCTACCTTTTCAATGAATTAAAAAGGCGGGGACGTGATGCCGCAATTATGGATTATTACCTCGGAGAAGCGCATCGCCTGCGCCGCGGCGAAGGCGATAAGGCCAAAGCTATGGAATATTGGCAATCGGCCGCTGCTGGTGTCGGGGCGCCTGCGGAAACGTGGCGCGCGATGGCAGAGTATAATCGCCGCAATGGCGAAAAAGCTAAAGCTTTGAGAGACTATAAGATTTATTTGTCCAAAGCACCTGGTGCTGGTGATAAGGCCCTTATTGAAAAGTATATTCAACGACTGAGTACGGAGACTTAAGATGAAAATTGCAACGAAATTATTGGCATCACTTGCGGCTGCGGCTTTGTTGACGGCTTGTGCCTCAGGGCCAAAACTTGCAAGCGCGGGTATGTTTGAGGCTGGAAGCTACTCTGTGCCGCTATCGCAAGATTGGACCGCGTTCAATATCAAGACCGGGAAGGGTAAACCGGCTCAACTTTTAACCATAGATGGAACTGTTTTGAATTCCGTTTATCTCTACAGTGATTTGAAAGAAGGTGATTCTTTGATGAAAGAGCGCAAACGCGATAATCCCGTACCAAAGTTTACGACTGACCTTTCTGAACTTGAGTTAGTCGAATTTTTGGCTGACTCGCTTGAACGAGGTCATGGCTTGCTGGATGTCCAAACTATGAATGTTGAACCGTCAAGTTTTAAAGGTGCGGAGGCTATACAGTTTGATTTTACGGCCCTGAATGAAAACGGTTTGAAAATTTCAGGATCGTCACTTTTAGGCGTTGAGGATGAAAAGCTCAATATTGTGCTCTATATGGCGCCAACTATACATTACTACGGGAAATTAAAGGGTGATGTGAGCGCTATGATGACCTCTTTGGCCTCTTAAAGGTAGGCCTTACAGCGAGATTTTAACCCGCCTTTGCGAATGGTCATAAAATCTTTTTATTCATTGTTTCCCCCATGCCATATTGCCGCACTGGATTGAGGCTTGGCTTTTGAAAATGCGCGTGTTAAAGCCCGCGAGAATTGGCAGAAACAGGCTTCGGGCTGTCCTGCTTTTGCATATTTTAGCGGCTGATTTATACGGTTAGTCTGCATCATTACGGGCCCTCTATAGTGTCACAATCAGACGTCATTACCGGTGAAGCGCCAAAGCGTTATGCACAAGCTCTTTTGGAACTTGCTGAAGATGCTAAGTCACTGAAAACAGTAGAAAAAGATGTTAAGACCCTCAAAGGGATTTTTGCCAAATCCGGCGATATGACAGAGATGGCGAATAGTCCCGTAATCGCTATAGACGATAAAGTTGCGGCTTTGACGGCTCTCGCCAAGAAAGCCAAACTAAACGCTCTAACGACTCAATTTGTCGGGACAGTCGCAAAGAATCGCCGTGCGGCGGACATTCCTGCCATATTGGCATCATTTGAAGACATGGTCGCGCGACGCAAAGGTAGCCAAGTGGCGAAAGTGACGAGCGCTCAAAAATTGACAGCCGCTCAACTGACGTCTCTCAAGTCAAATTTGAAGAAATCTCTCGGCCGTCCGGTCGATGTTGAAACAAGTGTCGATCCTGACCTGCTCGGTGGTTTTATCGTGCGTATCGGGTCCCGACTTTATGATAGCTCCCTCAAGACCAAACTTGAGGACCTAAAAATCGCGCTTAAAGAAGCGTAAGCTGGAAGAGGTATAGTTCCATGGATATTCGTGCTGCGGAAATTTCCAATATTTTAAAGAAGCAGATTAAAGGCTTCGGCAAAGAAGCAAAAGTGTCTGACGTCGGTCAAGTACTCTCCGTCGGTGACGGTATTGCCCGCATTTATGGCCTCGACAATGTCGGCGCTGGCGAAATGGTTGAATTCCCAGGCGGCATTAAAGGCATGGCGCTGAACCTTGAGAGCGACAATGTCGGTGCTGTTATCTTTGGTGATGACCGCGGCATTAAAGAAGGCGACACAGTTAAGCGTCTCGGCGAAATTGTTGACGTGCCTGTCGGTAAAGGTCTTCTGGGCCGCGTTGTAAACCCGCTGGGTGAGCCCATTGATGGCAAAGGTCCTATCAAGTCATCAGAGCGCCGCCGTGTTGATGTTAAAGCGCCTGGTATTATGCCGCGCCAAGGCGTCCACGAGCCTGTTCAGACGGGTATTAAAGCGATTGACGCGCTTATTCCTGTTGGCCGGGGCCAGCGTGAGCTTATCATTGGTGACCGCCAGACGGGTAAAACAGCGGTTGCTGTTGACGCCATCCTCAACCAAAAAGCGGCGTTCGACGAAGACCGCGAAAACGACAAGCTTTACTGTATCTATGTCGTTATCGGTCAGAAGCGCTCAACCGTCGCTCAGCTAGTAAAGACACTCGAAGAAAATGGCGCGATGGATTATTCAATTATCGTGGCTGCCACGGCTTCTGAGCCTGCGCCGCTTCAGTTCCTTGCACCATTCGCAGGTTGCGCGATGGGCGAATATTTCCGCGATAACGGCATGCACGGCTTGATCATTTATGACGATCTCTCCAAGCAAGCTGTTGCTTATCGCCAGATGTCACTTCTATTGCGTCGTCCTCCGGGCCGCGAAGCTTATCCGGGTGACGTTTTCTATCTTCACTCCAGACTGTTGGAACGTGCCGCTAAGCTTAACGAAGCGAATGGCTCTGGGTCTTTGACGGCTCTGCCGATTATTGAGACCCAAGGTAACGACGTGTCGGCCTTTATTCCGACCAACGTGATTTCGATTACAGACGGCCAGATATTCCTCGAAACAGATTTGTTCTTCCAAGGTATCCGTCCCGCCCTAAACGTAGGTCTTTCTGTTTCGCGTGTGGGTTCATCCGCACAAATTAAAGCTATGAAGCAAGTTGCGGGCCCTATTAAAGGTGAGCTGGCGCAGTATCGCGAAATGGCGGCCTTTGCGCAATTCGGCTCCGACCTTGACGCCTCAACCCAAGCGCTTCTCGCGCGCGGTGAACGCCTCACAGAACTTCTTAAGCAACCGCAATTCTCACCGCTACAAGTGGAAGAGCAAGTTGCTGTCATCTATGCGGGTACACGCGGTTATCTTGACGGCGTGCCTGTCAAAGCCGTTCAGAAATATGAGAAAGAGCTGTTGGCGCATCTTCATTCAGACCACAGCTCTATCCTGTCTGATATCGCGTCTGAGAAAAAGCTCACTGACGATATCGAAGGCCGCTTGAAGTCAGCCCTCGAAAACTTCACAACGAATTTCGCCGCTTAAGGACCTGACCGATGGCTTCTTTAAAAGAGCTTCAGAACCGGATCAAAAGCGTTAAAAATACGCAGAAGATTACCAAGGCCATGCAGATGGTTGCGGCGGCGAAACTGCGTAAGGCGCAGGACGCGGCTGAAAAATCACGTCCTTATTCTGACCGTATTGGCGCGGTGATACAAAACCTGGCCAATTCTATGAGCGATGCGGGCGATGCGCCTGAATTGCTTGTGGGTAACGGTAAGTCTGAGACTGTTCTGCTCGTTGTTGCGACGGCTGATCGTGGTCTATGTGGTGGTTTCAATACTAATATTGTGCGTAAGGCGCGCGAAGAAATTGTTGCGCTCGAAAAAGCGGGAAAAACAGTCAAGCTCTTCCTCATCGGGAAGAAAGGCTATGACCAATTAAATCGTCTTTATGATGACCGCGTTGTCGAATATATCTCTCTTAAAGAAGAGCGTAAACTACATGCGGGTATTGCGCAGCGTATTGGTGAGCAAGTCACGGCCATGTTTGAACGCGGCGAATTTGACATTTGTAAGCTTGTGTTCTCCGAGTTTGAAAACGTCATGACGCAAAACCCTACGGCGCGTACGCTTATTCCTGCGATTGCGGGTATGGGCGTAGAAGACGACACGCCGGGCGAACATGCAGCGGATCAAGTCTTTGTTCCTGACCTAAATGGCGCGATTTATACTTATGAGCCAGATGAAGCAGGTATTTTGCGAGTGCTCTTGCCGCGCAATATCAACACCCAAGTCTTTACGGCTTTGCTTGAAAACCAAGCGGGCGAGATGGGCTCTAAAATGGCCGCTATGGACAATGCCACACGCAACGCGGGCGATATGATCGATAAGCTCACCCTTACATTTAACAGAACACGTCAGGCTCGGATTACATCTGAACTGATTGAAATTATTTCAGGCGCGGAAGCGCTTTAAAGCTAGAGGAAAACACCCATGGCTAAAGCAGCAGTAAAAAAGAAGGCCCCCGCTAAAAAGCGTGCGCCTGCGAAAGCAAAAACCACCGCTATCAAGGCGACGGGCCGTATCAAGCAAGTCATTGGCGCGGTTGTTGATGTAGAGTTTGACGGTGATTTGCCGACAATTCTAAATGCGCTTGAAACTTCAAACCAAGGCAACCGCTTGGTTCTCGAAGTGGCTCAGCATTTGGGACAAAGCACAGTGCGTACCATTGCGATGGACGCGACGGAAGGCCTTGTTCGCGGCCAAGCCGTAACAGACCTGAAAGCGCCGATTACTGTTCCTGTTGGCCCTGAGACACTTGGCCGTATCATGAACGTCATCGGTGAGCCGATTGATGAGCGCGGCGCGATCAAAACAAAAGTGATGGCATCTATCCATAAAGAAGCTCCGCCGCTTGTTGACCAAGCGACTGAAACAGAAGTTCTCGCGACAGGTATTAAAGTTATCGACCTTCTTTGCCCTTACTCAAAAGGTGGTAAAATCGGTCTCTTTGGCGGTGCGGGTGTTGGTAAAACAGTTCTCATCATGGAACTCATCAACAACATCGCCAAGCTTTTCGGCGGCTATTCTGTTTTTGCCGGTGTCGGTGAGCGGACACGTGAAGGGAATGACCTTTACCACGAAATGATTGAATCTAACGTGATTAATCTCGAAGGCGAAAGCCGCGCGACACTTGTTTATGGACAAATGAATGAGCCTCCCGGAGCCCGTGCCCGTGTTGCTTTGACAGGTCTGTCACAAGCTGAATATTTCCGTGATGAAGAAGGTAAAGACGTATTGTTCTTCGTCGATAATATTTTCCGCTTCACACAAGCGGGTTCCGAAGTGTCCGCGCTATTGGGACGTATTCCTTCTGCTGTGGGCTATCAGCCGACACTGGCCACTGAAATGGGCCAAATGCAGGAACGTATTACATCAACAAACAAAGGCTCTATTACCTCTGTTCAGGCGATTTATGTTCCAGCCGATGACTTGACTGACCCGGCACCCGCGACATCCTTTGCCCACTTGGACGCGACAACGGTTCTGAACCGCGCGATTTCTGAAAAAGGTATTTACCCTGCGGTTGACCCGCTTGACTCCACGTCACGTATTCTCGAGCCCCGCACAGTTGGCGTTGAGCATTATGAAGTGGCTCGTCAGGTTCAGGAAATTCTTCAGCGTTATAAGTCACTGCAAGACATCATCGCCATTCTCGGTATGGATGAATTATCAGAAGAAGATAAAACAACTGTTGCACGTGCGCGTAAAGTTGAGAAGTTCCTTTCACAGCCTTTCGACGTTGCCGAAATCTTCACAGGTTCACCAGGCATCCAAGTACCACTCGAGGACACAGTCCGCTCCTTTAAAGGTCTTGTCGAAGGTGACTATGACCATCTGCCCGAGCAAGCCTTCTACATGGTCGGCGGTATTGAAGACGTGATTGAAAAAGCGGCTAAGATGGCAGCTGAGGCAGCCTAATTGGATAAAACACTCAATATCAAGGACTGTATCAATGATATATGTCCTTGGTCGGGTGATGCTGTTAGTGCGGATGCGCTAACAACTTATAACGGAAATGTTGTTGGCTTCTGTAATACAGGTTGTCGCGACAAGTTTGAAAAAGCGTCGAAGCTTTTTGATAAGAGTTTAGGAGCCTCTCATGGCTGATAAATTACAGTTCTCACTCGTGTCGCCAGAAGCCGAGTTATTTACGGGTGATGTTGACCAAGTTGACGTTCCGGGATCTGAAGGTGATTTGGGTATATTGCCTAATCATAGCCCGCTTATGGCGGCTATTCGCACGGGCGCTATCACAGTTTATAATGACGGGACCGAGACACAGTATTTCGTCCAAGGCGGGTTTGCAGATGTCACGCCGGATGGCTTAACCGTTTTAGCTGAAAAGGCGGCCTTGCTGTCTGATGTCAAAGCAGACGCGCTGCAAGCAGATATTGACAGCGCCACGAAAGCGCTCGCGGAGCTTGACGGCGAAGCCGCTCTGGCCATGCAACAAAATCTGGACGGGCTTAAAGCCGTCGCAGGCGCTTAAATATGAGCAGCGCGACCGTAATTGCGGTTGCGTCTGACACTGCGCATAGTTTTTCAAAACATACCAAGCCCACGATTACTTTGATTGAGGGTTTTGGCGTTGCGGGCGATGCTCATGCCGGGAAAACCGTGCAGCATCTTTCGGATAAGAGGAAAAATCCAGAAGCCCCTAATCTGCGCCAAGTCCATCTTATGCATGCAGAGCTTTTTGACGAGCTTGCGGAGGAAGGGATTGCGGTGCTCCCTGCGCAAATGGGCGAGAATATCGTCACGCGCGGTATTGACCTTCTGACACTGTCGGAAGGCACAGAGTTTCACTTCCCGAGCGGTGCGGCTATTCAAATCACAGGCCTGCGTAGTCCGTGCAAGAAGCTCAACACTATTCATCCTGGTCTGCTCAAAGCCGTCGTTGAAAAACGCGCTGATGGTAGTGTGAATAAGAAAACGGGCGTGATGTCCGTCGTTCTACAGGGCGGCGAAATTCGGGAAGGCGACTCCATTGCAATCATTAAGCCTGAAGGCGAGTATAAAGCACTCGTATGCGTTTGAGGCCTGAACCGCCCCTATTTCACAATAATTTAGCCATTTTGATGAGATAATAGAGGCTATGTCACGCCTTATCAAACTATCGCTTATTCCGATAATCATTGCCATTATTTGCCTGCTCTACGGTTTCCTGATTGAGCCTAAAATGCTGAAAATCAGGCAGGTAAATGTCACCCCCAACGGCTATCAGGGGCCTAGTTTACGCATTGCTTTGCTGTCTGACATTCATATCGGCGGCGCTCATGTATCAGCGGACCGTGTGGAAGCCATCGTCGCGCGTGTGAATGCGCTAAAGCCCGATATTATCCTCATGCCAGGTGATTTTATTGATGGTCATGTTAAGCGGCCAGACCATAGCGATGCTTTCAATGCTGAGATAGAAAATGGCTTATCCAAGCTTGCCTCTCTGAACGCGCCCATGGGCGCGTTTGCCTCCATCGGCAATCATGATGTGTGGTATGACGCTGAATTTGTCAGTCGAGCCTTGAGCATGGCAGGGATACGGGTCGTACGCAACCAAGCCCTCAACATACCCGAAAACATATGCATCGCCGGTCTTGCTGATCACGACACTCAATCCGAAGATCGCGGCGCATTTAATGCTTGCGCGGAGAATTCATACCTTATCGCCATGATGCATTCCCCTGATAGCTTTCCATATCTTAGATCTGATGCCGTATTAGCTGTGGCGGGGCATACACATGGCGGACAAATCAATCTTCCATTTATTGGTCGCCGCGTAACAGCGACACAAGCAGGTCACAAATATGCTTATGGTCTAGTCGATTTTGATGGAGTGACGGCTTTCATTACCGCAGGAATTGGGACGTCTATTCTACCGGCACGCTTTCGTTCGCCGCCAGAGATTGTTTTAATCAAATTGTCTTCAAGGCTTTAAAGTCTATCACCGAAGGTCACTCCAAAAATTTCGAAAAGTGTAACCTATTAACAAGACATTTCTTGAGGTTTTGTAGGTGCCTGTTCTGTCATGCCATATTATAAACCGCGATATTTTGTGACAACAAGGTTATTTTTATTCTGAGGCCTCAGTTGCAGGGCTGTACCGCGCATTTCGGTCATCTTTATTTGTCACCATCACATAGGTCATAATAGCAATAAGGGCGAGCAGGGCGGCCATTATAAAAGGCGCGCCGGGAATATACGGGATAGAGATATTTGAAAAGACATGTTCCATCATGCGTATAATGTTGCCGGGGAATGTCTCTAAGCCGCTTGCACTTTTATTGTCTGTATCTCCAAAATACCAAAACATACCTGCCATAGCGAAAGGCCCAATCATGAGTGCCAAACCTTGCGCCGCACCAATCGCCCCCTGCAGTTCACCTTGTTCCGACTCTGATACGCGGCTGCTCATCATATTTGTAAGGGCAGGTCCGTAAAGTCCAGCAAAGGCGGCAAATGGCCCTGCCGCATATATTATCCATCCCTTATCCGCGCTGCCCATCATCGTATAAGCGATGATAGCTGAGACCATGCCGATGGTGCCCGCCCAAAATAATCCAATCTTTGGAATAATTATACGAATAAGCCCGCCCTGAACGATCATACTGGCTATTCCAAACGCGCCTAATGAATATCCAATATCACCTGGTGTCCATCCAAGCCCTTCCTGGGTCGAGAAGGCGAATGTTGTGGGATAAACCGTGTGGGCGGTCGCCAAGAGAAAGAGCACGAGGATAAGGCTTTTGACACCTTTTATGCGGCCCAGAGAGCGAATAGACCCCAAAGGATTAGAGCGTTTCCAATCAAAGGGACGGCGCTTATCCTCGGAGAGTGTTTCTGGAAGAAAAATAATTCCGTAAACGACATTTAAGAGTGAGAGAATACCGGCGGCTATAAAGGGTGCACGAGGGCCGAGACTATCTCCAATCAAGCCGCCTATGACGGGGCCAAGCATGAAGCCAACACCAAATGAGGCACCAACTAAGCCGAAATTTTGCGCACGTGTTTCAGGTGGACTGATATCCGCTATATAGGCATTTGCGGTGCTGAAGGTTGCGCCGAAGGCTCCGGCAATAATCCGTCCAATAAAGAGGAAGGCTACAGTTGGGGCAAAGCCCATAATAAAATAATCAATGCCCAATCCAAATAATGATAACAGCATAATAGGCCGCCGCCCGAACCGATCCGACAGGCCGCCAACTATGGGCATACAGATGAATTGGAACAGTGCGAAGACAAAGGTCAGCCACATGCCATAAAGGGCGGCTTGGTTATTTGGGAGGTCTGTGAGTTCTTTCAGGAGGTCCGGTAGGACAGGAATCATAATTCCAAAACCGATGGAATTGATCATCACTGTGATTAATACAAAGAGCATAGCATTTTTGCTATGTGTTTTCGGTATGGAAGTTTGAGCCATAACCGCGCTTACGCTATTTTATGGGGTGGGCAAAGCGTTCAAATTCGGATGCCAACCGTTCATAAACTTTGCGTTTAAACGGGACGATGACCTGTGGGGCGTCTGACAAATCAGCCCATTTCCATTTTGAAAACTCTTGTGGCCCGTGAGATTTCAGATCAACCTTCCTTTCATTGCCGTGAAACCGAAAGGCGTACCATTTTTGGCGTTGCCCCGTCCATCCTTTGGTCGCTTTTGCTCCGCGATATTCGGGTGGAAAGTCATAAAACAGCCAGTCTTTAACCTCGCCGATGGGAGTGATGTCTTTTAGGCGAATGCCTGTTTCCTCCCATAATTCCCGGGCTGCTGCGATTTCTGTCGCTTCGCCCTTATCAATGCCCCCTTGTGGCATTTGCCATGTGTGGGGGCCTTTCTCGCCATAGCGTTTGCCAAGCCAGACGTGGCCCTCTTTATTGAATACAGCTATGCCCACAGCGGGACGGTAGGTGGAGATATCTTTTGAAGGGATTGGCATAATGTTATCTGAGAGCACTTGAAGCAGGAGTTAAGACGAGGCCCTGCGAACTTAGTCCCGTGGCCCAGCTTTTGACGGCCGTGATGGTTTCTGGATACGCAAAGCCAACACCAATAGTGCCACCAGAGTTTTGAGCTTGCGCCGTCAGGCGAGAAAGCTCACTTCGTATGAGAGCCGTGTCTTGTTGTGGGTCTATTAGGTTGTAACCCCTCGCAAAGGGCAGTCTTGCG
>ENA-ORXR01000187-ORXR01000187.1-marine-metagenome-genome-assembly--contig:-NODE-187-length-96215-cov-4.000895_pt1 | contig 96215 bp, 81 predicted proteins | sample MGYA00237866_ERZ511479 | MGnify/ENA metagenome assembly ERZ511479
TCCCAAGTTCTAGTAAAAAATGCTCCAAGTGCTCACATAAAGCACTTTCTAAATCCCGTTCGCTGTAAGTCTCACGCTCTGGCAAGTTCAAAAACTCAAAGACATAACTATCCCTTTGCACGTCTTCAGGTTTAGCCACCAAGATATTTTTTTGGGCTAAAGCCATGACTTCTTCTTTGTTTTTACTCGCAGCTAGTCGCAAGAATAATCCTGTATCTTTTTGTCGCTTTAGCTCTCTCACGCTCCACTTCGCACCAATCGCTTGGTTTGAATAAAAGGCTCGTTCGGCTTCATTATCTATCTTCAAAAGCTCTACATGATGCGACCAACTCAAATGGTGCGACACTGTCGCACCATTTCGATTTGAAAGGTAAAATTGACGAAATCTCTTGAGATTTGATAAACTAAAACCCCTACCATGCTTGAACTTTAGGTCGCGACTTAAGTTGCTAAGCAACTGTTTTCCATACTCTGCACTATCTTGTCCTTGCTGTTCAAATTCAACAATATGCATACCTATTTGCCAATATGTCGCCACCAAACCAGCATTGATCGCTGAAATTGTTTTCGCTTGCCCCTCGCTGAAAATATCGGAAATAGCAGTTAGTAAAACACTATAGTTTTGATCCAGCGATTTACTCATAACCCAACTCCTTTAGGTAAACCGCCATCTCTGCTTCCAACGCCGCTAATTCACCCTGCAATGCCAAACGCTCAGCCCGCACCACCATCAAATCAATCTCAGCTTCCTCTTCAAAGGTATCCACATAGCGCGGAATATTGAGGTTGTAATCGTTCTCCTGAATCTCCGCGACGCTGGCGAGGTAGGCGTATTTATCCACGCTTTCACGGGCATGGTAAGTATCAACGATTTTCTGGATATTCCCAGGAGTTAACTGGTTTTGGTTTTTGCCAGATTTAAACTCGCGGGCGGCGTCGATAAACAGCACTTTGTCATCCGCTTTGTGCTTTTTAAACAGCAAAATCGCGGCAGGAATGCCCGTCCCAAAAAACAGTTTTTCCGGCAGGCCAATCACGGTATCCAGCAAGTTTTCATCAATCAATTGTTTGCGAATTTTGCCCTCGCTGGAGGCACGGAATAACACGCCATGCGGCACCACCACACCCATGCGTCCGGTGTCGGGTTTCAGCGTTTCGATCATGTGCGAGATAAACGCGTAGTCGCCTTTGGTTTTGGGCGGTACGCCGCGACGGAAGCGGCCAAAGTGATCGTCGGCAGCGTCGTCATGTCCCCATTTATCTAGACTAAACGGTGGGTTGGCAGTGACCACGTCAAAGTGCAGCAAGCCGCCATTTTGATCTTGCAGCTTGGGGTTGCGGATGGTGTCGCCCCATTCGATGCGGTGGTTGTCTTCTCCGTGCAGGAACATATTCATTTTCGCCAGCGACCAGGTGGAGCCAATCGCTTCCTGACCGTAGAGCGCGTATTTCTTCGAACCGCCGAAGTTTTTCTGCACCTGCTTGCCGCATTTCATCAACAACGACCCCGAACCACAGGCCGGATCGCAAATGGTGTCACCTTCCTGTGGCTCAAGGATAATCGATAATAAATCAGAGACTTCAGGCGGGGTGTAGAATTCACCAGCCGATTTACCGCTACTGGCCGCGAAGTGTTTAATCAGGTATTCGTAGGCGTTACCGATGACATCCAACGTGCCCACGCGACTCGGCGCAAGGTTGAGTTTGTCCTTGCCAAAATCTTCCAGCAAGTGACGTAGAATATCGTTCTTTTGTTTCTCATCACCTAGCTTGTCGGTGTTAAACGTGATGTCCTGAAACACGCCTTTGAGTTTGACATTCGCCTCTTCAATCGCATGCAGTGCTTTGTCAATACGCTCGCCATTGCCCGCTTCATAACGCGCCTCGTACACATCCCAAAACGAGCAACCCTGTGGGATATTGTAAGACTGACTTTGGATCATTTCAGCGATGAGTTCAGGGATGTCGCCATACTCAGCTGTCAACTCCGCCACCTTGTCGCGGTGTACGTCAGAGATGTATTTCAGGAACAACATGGTGAGGATGAAATCTTTGTAAATAGATGGGTCTACCGTGCCGCGAAAGGTGTCGCAGGCGTTCCAGACCGCTTTGTTGATTTCGTCCTGATTGATTGGAGTGTTAGTCATTATTGTCACTGGGCAGCCGCTGGGTTATTTGTGTTTCATTAATAAGGTAACGCTCATCACACCCCAAACATTGGATATAACGCTCTAGGTTAAGTACGAACGCTACTCTTTAACAATATAAGTCGTATGAACAACAGACGAGTCAACAACCCGAAATAACAGACTATATGCAACGCGCCACTCGCCTCTGTCGGTATGCAACGTCACTGTTTTTGGATTCAAACGAATAATTTTTCCGTAGATTTCATGGCCTTCACGGGAACGAAAACCAACGGTCTCACCAATAGACAACGCATTTCTATCGATGCCCTTTTTGGCCGTGTTTTGAAGAGTGACGTCAGTTCCCTCGATGTTAATCCAGTAATAAGGGACTCGCCAACGAGCCTGATCAGCGACTAAAGTAACCGCAACTGTTGTTGGGTTAAATTTGCGAATAATTGCCTTTTCAGACTTGTTGTCATCGCCATTAAATATTTCCACTTCCTGACCAACAGATAATTGTTCTCGGATGGTCTGGATTCGTTTAGGGGATTCTAACTGATGCCTAATAGCGACCTGCAATCGATAAAGGTCAAAACTGGATGCCTGCTGCAAAGACTGGAATATTTGTGAATAATTCATCGGATTACAATTTAAGCCTCAATATAAACTAAACATACGAAAACGGCACATTTATCAGCTTCTCATCCAACAAGCTGAGCCGTTCATTATTACTCACCACTATCCCATAAGGACATTGACATTCCTCTATAAAATTACGAATACCTTTCAATTCGCGCAGCGTCACTTTTTGCTTATATTTAATCTCAATCGGCAATAAACCAAACTCGCCCTCCAACACCAAGTCCACCTCACCACCCGCGCTAGTACGATAATGGTAGTAATCAAAAACCACTCCCTGCGCATTAAGCCCACGAATGATATTTTCAATCACCATTGACTCCCAAGAGTGCCCCATTTGTGGATGTGCCAGCAAGTCATCTAAGGTATGCAGGTGTAAAAAGTGATGCAATAAGCCGGAGTCACGCAAATAACCCTTAGGGTGTTTCACAATGCGTTTAGAAGCATTCTTTTCATAGGCAGGCATATGTCGCCAAATAAATGTTCCGTGAGCAATTTTGAAATACTCACGAACAGTCGGAGCAGATATTCCAAGCGTTCTCGCAACATCAGAATAGTTAATAATGGTGCCCGATAACTGAGCCAGCATTTGCAGAAACAATTGATATTTCTCGCGCTGCAAATTGGGAAAAAGCCGTAGTATGTCACGCTCTAAATAAGTCTTTATGTAGCCCTGCATCCAAAGCTTTTGAAAGCGCGGAGAGTTTTTTATCCAAGGCTCAGGGTAGCCACCACGCAACCAATAATCGTGCTGTTCTCGTAAATCTGAACCACTAGCCACTAACTCAGGAAAATCAGTTAATAATCTCCGCTCTTGAATCAAGCTATATAAGTCCGACAGTGGTTTTGAAAATGCTTCAGTGACAGTGAACGGCCCCACATCTAACATCGCCACCCGACCAGCGAGGCTTTCTGAAATTGATCGTAGTAGTTCAGGGGAACTTGAACCCGTAATCAGGAAACGCCCACTTTGCTGTCTGTTAGCATCAATCGCTACACGTAGCGCAGGAAACAACGGTGGTAATAGCTGCGCTTCATCAAGAGCAACCAGGTTTGGGTTTAGCCGAAAAAACAAATCAGGGTCACGCGCGACTATTTCATTATCACTGGCATTTTCTAAGTCATAGACTTGCCAATCTTTATCCAGTTGCGAGAGAGTTGTTGTTTTTCCAGACTGACGAACACCGGTTAGCGCCACGCAGGGAAAGAGGCTCAGCAGTTCGTTTAGATATGATGTGAAGTGTCTTTCCATACCTTGCAATTTAAAACATCAAGTTTCATTTTGCAAGGTATGGAGAAATGACCATTCATTGGTTTCGACGCAATGCCAAGCAAAATGAAAACATAAGCAGCCACCAAGAGAAACTCCCCCCTCCGCCAGTGGTGACTCCACTGTCGGTATCAGAATCATTAGTTCCCACAAGACCTGTGTTGTCCGCACTTGCATTTACATCGATAAGGACTTCGCCGTTATAGGTTAGGCCTTGCTCACTCTCAAATACAAACCAGACCCTGTCTCGCCCAACATAATCTTGCTTTGGTGTGTAAACTAATTTGTTACCAACCAGAGATACATCACCTCCTTTTAACGATGATGCATTGGGCCTGAGCACCAAACCGTTCCCCACCCGGTCAACGAGCGCATCGATAGCAATACTCTGATTAACCGTTGTATCAGCGTTAGTGCTATAGGTGGGTCCTCTATGCGGTGCTGCGGCCATACGATCCTCAGTAGCCTCTGCAATGCTCTGCGTGACAGTAATGGTCACTTCCCCACTATTCGTTCGATCCTGAGCGTCACTAAACGCGTACCAGATTTTGTCTACACCGGTGAAATCTTGCGCCGACAGATAACGGATTTTGTTATCCACCAACGAAACATTACCACCCTTCAGAGACCAAACATCGGGGGCTATCAGCGTCAATCCAGTGCCTGTGTCATTAGCTAATGCATCAATATCGATTGGAATACCTGCTGATGCACTAACGGTATCCGGTAAAGCCGTCGGATATGAGTCGCTTAAAATGGTGTCATTACCACTGACCGTAATCGTAATTTCACCGCTATTGGTTCGACCTTGGACATCTCTAAGTACATACCAAATTTTGTCTACACCGTTAAATCCTGGTTTTGGTGTATAGAGAATTTTATCCTCAACCCAGAGCACACTACCGCCTTTCAATGACCAAACGTTGGGGGCAGCCATACTAAGGTCGTTGCCTGTATCGTTGGCTAAGGCATCAATTGTGATGCTGTTTCCACCGCTGCTAACCACACTATCGGGTGATGCTGATGGATATATTTGAGTAGGATCGACACCGCCACCACTGACTGAAACCGTGACTTGTGCCGAGCTAGTTCGCCCCTGATTATCTTCTATCGAGTACCAGAAGCTATCTGTCCCATTAAAGTCACTCTTGGCGGTATAGATGACTTTATCGTTGCTGATACCGCTAGTGCCACCCTCTACCGTAGACTGATTAACTTGAGACAAGAACAATCCGTTACCAATATCATTGGAAAGCACATCTAGCGTAATCGGGTTGCCAGCTGTCGCGGTAGCACTGTCAATATTCGCAACTGGCTGCGGGCCGACATCAACAGATATTACTGCCGTGCTGGATAGTCGAATCACATGTGCCTTTGAAGGCACACCTGCATCATTAAGAAGGTGCAGCAAATAATAACCCGGCGTCGCAATATTAGGAGAGCTAGGCAGGGTCACTTTCACGCCATTACCGCTATCGGCAACTGTAAAATTGAGTTCAATAAAGCGCTGTTCCATATTATAGGAATGCGTAACCGCTCCGGTTTTAATGAGTGTGACGCGAGTGACAACTCCCCCGGAATTGTGCCTCACAAACACCTCTGACCCATAGGGTGCTTCATCAGGTGCAGTAATGATGTCTGGCCGCGTCGCCATCCCATCACTATCAAATAAGTAGGGAGGCGAAAAAATCTCCGCATTAGTGTTAACCAGAGGACCTGGTGCCCCACCACCTGCGACTAGCACGCGCCCATCTTTAAGCAGCAAGGCAGTTGAGTGGTATAAACGGGCTGTCGAGGATGGCTCCATTAAAGACCAGCTTCCATCAGTTGGATCCCATATTTCAGGTTGAGTCGCCACATCACTAAGCGCATTCCATTTCCCTGAACCGCCAACAATCATCACTTTGCCGTTAGGTAGCACCACTGAATTAACCAAAATCCGTCCAGGCTGCTGAGGGTCGGCTGTTTCAGTAACCACAGGGAAATTGTCATTGATATCAATAATATGAGCACTATTGTGATGAGGTGCATTTTGAGCGTTAAGGCCAGGTCCTCCAACGTGTAGAATTTTTCCGGGTTGGTACATGACCGCTGTGGACGAATCAATTCCACCCACTACTGGAATTTTACCTCGATACTGGAGCTGCCCATTGCCTTCAGCCTGAATGTAGTACATGTTTTTACTAGTTGAATATCCGAATACCCTTCCATCCGGCGCAACCCATTGCCGAGGATATATATAGCCATATCCCACCTGTGAAACACCCAATAGTGAGCGCCAGGTATTGCTTGCAGGGGAATAAACTTCAGGTGTAGCAACAGGTCTACCAACACCGTCTCTTCCACCGTTTAGAAGAATGTCGCCATTAGCCAGCGTCGTTGCGGTTGGGTACCAACGGGCTGAACTCATCTCTGCTGCTTGGGTCAGTGTTTCTGATGCAGTATTAAAAATGGGTGAATCTTTAATACCCATACCAACTTCTCCTAACGGGCGATTATCGCCGCCCGACATGAGGACATTGCCGCTTTCAGGCAGCACGATGGCTGCACTACAAAATGAATCTACGCCTAGGGTATTGATTAGCGTGTTGTGCGCGTTTGCGCCTGTACCCAGGTCTGGGTTCCAAACGTCATATAGAAACTGAGCACCTTGCCTTCCCAGCTCATCGGTGCCAAAAGTCAATATCTTACCGTCAGGGGTCATTACGGTGTGTATCGCAATTAATGGCCAATCAACTAAATCACCCCAGCTGCCTTTTTCATTAGGAGCTGCCTGCAAAGGATTGCCAGAAATAATTAATAGCAAGCAGGCTACTTTTAGCAGCCAAAGTAGGTTTTTAGAGCGCCTCATATTTGCTTTTACCTTATTATTATAATTGAGTACTAATGGTAAGCGTAACAATGGAAGTGAAGTTTACAATTCAGGAACTTACATTTTCCTGAATACCTGTTGGAAGGCTGTTTTCTGCGCCCTGAGCCTCCGGCTAACGCTGACAAGCACCACAATAAAACGTCGAGCGCTGCCCTTGTTTTATCTGCTTAATCTCCCCCCCACAAGTATTACAAGGCTCCCCTGTGCGCCCATAAACATTCAGCTGCTGCTGAAAGTACCCAGGCTTGCCCTCAGCCTGCACAAAGTCCCTAAGGGTAGTGCCACCCTGCTCAATCGCCCGCGCCAATACCTGCTTAATACATTGGGTAAGCAATTCATAACGTTTTTTAGAGACTTTGTTGGCCGCCCGTTTCGGTGAGATCCCTGCCATAAATAACGACTCACTGGCATAGATATTCCCAACGCCCACCACCACCTGCGCATCCATAATAAATTGCTTCACACTCACCGAGCGCTTAGCTGCACAAGCAACCAAATAGTCAGAATCAAATGCCTCGGTTAGCGGTTCTGGCCCCAGGTGATTGATTAGTTTGTGGGTTTTAATGCTTTCCTGAGTCCATAACACTGCACCAAAACGTCGTGGATCATGCAAACGCAGTGCTTTGCCAGTCTCCAAAATAATATCGACGTGATCGTGCTTTTCAGGCACCAAACTATCATCAACTACCCGCAAACTACCTGACATACCGAGATGCACCATCGCTGTGCCAATATCTGTCTCCAACAACACATACTTAGCGCGCCGCGACACGCTATTGATACGCTGCCCAACCATATCCTGAATGCTATCCGGTACCAGCCAACGCAGTTTTGCTTGCCTGATTACAATCGCTTTCACCACCTTGCCTTCACTATGCGGCGCGATACCACGACAGGTTGTTTCAACTTCTGGTAACTCAGGCATCAGCTCTTTTCCTTAAATCCATCAACACCGCGCATCAACAATTCATACACCGCTTCATTCACCATCAGAATGCGATCTTTTAGCAACACATACCTCCGGTGATTAACAGGATTGAGCTTACCTAAACGGTACTCCACTGAGTTAAAACGCACGCGAACCGCAGACTCAGCCAAACCGAAGGTATTCAAATCCTTACCCGTCACTGGGTACTCAGCTAATATTCCTTCACCTAAAAACGTCAATAACTGATGTAATGACTGCTTATTGGCCTTCGCTTGAATAGGCTGAGTGATATTCCAAACGTCACCACCTTCTTCAGAGGCGGCTTCGATCTTTATATCTGCCAGCCCCGGCAGTGAAATAAGCAATTGCTGTACCGACTCCCCTATGCTCTTGTCATACAAGGTTTCAGGGCCAAGCTGGTCTTTTTGCAGCTGTAAGTAAACCAACCAAGCTAAACCAGCAAGTGCCAGAATGAGCACCAGATTGATTATTTGTCTTTTTAGCGATGAAGAAAGTGCCACATTATTTCTCATGAATCGGTGAACAGGGACTTTATCACGCTATCTACACAAGTTCCCTGTAAAGACTTAGTAAAAAAACACCACAATCACATTGACTGCGGTATTATTTTTGATAAGGAGATTCTGATGAAACAACCACACATATTATTGGCAGATGACGATACGGTTCTTGCGGAGCTGCTGACTGAGTATCTGCAAGGCCAAGGCTTTGAAATCACCTTAGTTCACAATGGTGAAGATGCACTGGCGGCGAGTAAGTCGGCTAAGGATATGATCATTCTGGATATTATGATGCCGAAGATGGATGGTCTGGAGGTGTTAAAGTCCATTCGCCAAACGGACAATGAAACGCCCGTTATCATGCTAACGGCACGAGGTGATGACATCGACAGAATCTTAGGCCTTGAGCTGGGCGCAGACGACTACATGCCAAAACCGTGTAACCCGCGTGAGTTATTAGCCCGTATTAAAGCAATACTGCGTCGCGCCAGTGCCGCTGAACGCAAGCCTTCATCACAGACTGATCAAATCGAAGTTGGCGATTTGCGCATGAATAAGCACAACCGTCAGGTGCAACTGCAAGAGGATACGTTGGTATTGACTCAGACGGAGTTCGACATATTACAAATGTTGCTTGAGTCGCCGGATGAGCTGATTAGCAAGCAGCACATCTCTGAAGAAATACTGGGGCGAAAGCTGGGTGCTTACGACCGCAGCATCGATGTGCATATCAGTAATTTGCGACGCAAGATCAGCCCTACCGACACATTGAATATTCAAACTGTCAGAGGCAGCGGCTACCTTTTAAACGTGACACGTAGCTGATGACTCGCCTGTTTTTCAAAATAGCAGGGTTGCTGTTAGTCACCAATCTGTTAGTGATTCTCACAGGCTATTTACTGGTTAAATGGCTTGAGAGTGAGCGCATCATTATCTCTCCTCAAGCCGCACCACAAGTACTAGCTGAGAAAGTTGTCAAAGCCTGGGAAGATAATTCTATCGACAAACTGACCCGATCATTGGGTGAACACGGCACTTTAGTTGCAATCCTCAATGAAGATCGCAAGGTGCTTTTCACTATGCCCCAGCTGCGACGCATGCTGGAAAACCGCGGTCAGCGCAGGTTCTTTCCTCGCAATACCGAGCGCCCATTCAGAAGACAAGAAAATGACAACAGTCTTCGCAGAGGCCCAAGAGGTTCCAGACGTGGCGGCCCCAGAGGCCCTAGGCGTGGTGGATTGCAGTTTACCCAAACAGTCAGTTCTGCAGAGGGAGATCTATTGAGCGTTGTGATACGCAGTCGGCGAAACTTGCGAAATCTTATGCCTGAACCCGCCTGGCGCGCACCTGCAATGCTCGCTGCGATTGTTTTAGGTATGTTGTTAGCCAGCATGGCGATCAGTTACTTTGTAGTCAAACCCATACGCAGCCTGCGCAAAACCACGCAGTCACTAGGGCAGCATGACCTATCTGCCCGTGTAGAAACGTCAGTTGCTGACCGTAAAGATGCCATCGGTGAGCTGGGGCGTGATTTCAACCGCATGGCGCTACGCCTTGACGACAGCCATAAAAGCCAGTATCAGCTGCTGCGGGATATTTCCCACGAACTACGCTCACCACTCGCACGCATTCAGGTTGCTAGCTTGCTGGCGGAACAAAAAACCGGTGAGAGTAGTGAGCTGAAACGCATCGATCAGGAAACTGTGCGACTGGACGGTTTGATTGAGAGCATTTTGCGTTTGACCCGCCTTAATGACATGCCTAATTTAAATCTGGAGTCGCTGGATATTGCGCCACTGATTGAACAAATTGTCCGGGACGCCCATTATGAGTATCAAAATACGCAAAAGAAAATTGAGGTAAATATTGGGTCTCTACCACAGATTAATGCTGACTTTGAAAACTTAAGCAGTGCGTTGGAAAATATCCTGCGCAATGCGATGTACTATACGGATGATCCCAGCATTGTCACCATTACCGCTCAGTGCAAAGGGGCGATGCTTGAGCTGTGCATTAAAGATCAAGGACCTGGCGTTCCTAATGAAGATTTGACTCGCTTGTTCGAGCCTTTTTTCCGCAGTGATACTTCGCGTAACGAGAAAACCGGCAGCAATGGCGTTGGTTTAGCGATAACGCGGAGAATTATTGAATTACACCAAGGTAAAGTTTGGGCGACGAACTCACCCGAAGGAGGTTTGGCAGTCACTATGCAACTACCGATTAAACAGCACCCACACTAGGCGGGCACCGTTATTAACTAACAAATGTTACTCTGTTTTAGCAGGCTCCTCGGCTGCTGCTTCAGTTGCCTCTTCGCTTGAGGCTTCAGCTTCTGCTGCTGGTGGATTACCGTTTTCGTCGCATATTGGTAGTGCTGATTCAGCTTCTGAGGCTCCATCTTCAGCTTTTGCCTCTTCAGACGACGCTTCGGTAGTCGCTTCTTCAGTTGTAGCTACTTCTGCATTACCTTCAGTATTTGCTTCACTGGTCTCTGCGGTCGCATCGTTAGCTTCAGCCATCGGAATGCATAAAGGCGCTGGTTCCGCTGATTCTTCCATTTCAGCAGCAGCTTCTGTTACCTTTACTTCTGACGCATCTTTGCTGGCAGCCCAGGCATACGTGGCTAAAACGGCGGCGCAAGCCACACCAGAAAATAGCGCTAAGTTCTTACTAGTCATAATATCCATCCTTGGTTTGTTATGATTGATGCTGATAGCTGATGTATCAGCCTTACTTAGGACTATTCAAAGTCAGACTAGTTTGATAAATTTTCAGCAAACGTTTCTATGTATATCAATACTTTATTTCTATATTCATATAATCGACCTGAGTGACCTATCCCTTTTACTTCAGTTATAAATATCCATTCAGGTCAGCTGAGTACTTGTGCGTCTTGTCGCATCCCCTATAATCCGCTACTCGTATGTGTAGTATCTTACAAACGATCATCAATTTTAGTGAGCTAGGCATTTCAATGAAAAAAATAATCTTCTTCGTATCTTTGGTCGCTTTCATCGGTGGCCTGGTGATTGCTCAGCAATATTTCAGCAAAAGATCGCTACCGGCTAGCAAACAAACTCCTATTGCTGGAAAGCAGTTTGGCGGTGAGTTCACGCTCCAACCTGAAGGCGGTAAAGCAGTGTCACTAAGTGATTTCAAGGGTAAAGTGGTTGTGATGTATTTTGGCTTCGCTTCGTGCCCGGACGTTTGCCCAACATCACTCGCGACTATCGGCTCAGCGATGAAAGGCCTGTCCGAAGATGAAGTGGCCGAGGTACAGGGTATTTTTATCAGTCTCGACCCCGAGCGCGATACAGAAGAGAAACTTAAACAATATGCATCATTCTTTCATAAGAACTTTGTTGGTATAACCGGAACACCTGAACAAGTGGCCAAAGTCGCTAAGCAGTACGGCACGTACTTTACAAAAGTGGCTGGCAGCTCAGAGCTTAATTACCTGATTGATCATACTTCGGTCACTTTCGTCATTGGCAGAGATGGAAAGTTCGCAGCATCGAATTCTCACGGGGCGACAGCAGAAGAAATCACTGCCAGTATCCGTAAGGCACTGTAATCAAAAAAGATCAATGACATCCGCTAAATCTGATTTTCCTTCGCGGATTTCATCTTGTGTGAGGCCTGATAGCTCGTGTGGAAACACTAGCCATTCATCTGTTTCGTTAACGAAATAGTCGGGCGTCATACTCACCGATTTATTGGAAGGCTTGTACCAAGGACAGGCAATTCTGATATCACGAGGCATATTGAGACGAGATAGCTTGGACACTTCTTTTATTAACGCATCAATGCTTCGCCCTGAGTCAAACACATCATCCACGATCAACAGACCATCATCTGCATTCGCATTTTCGATCAGGTAGTGTAGACCATGAACGCGAATTTCTTTACTTTGTTGATTGATTCCGTAATAGGAAGAAGTGCGCACGGCAATATGATCGGTCGGGACTTGCTTGTAGTCAAAATACTCTTGCACCGCAATTCCAATCGGAGCGCCGCCACGCCAGATACCGATAATGAATTCAGGGCGAAAGCCATCCTCATAAACCATTGAAGCCAAGCGGAACGAATCTTTCAACAGATCTGCTGCGGTGATAAATGTTTTTTCCATAACAATGAAGCCCTGAGTCAGTCTTATAATGGGGCGCATTATTCCACAACTCAGGGCTTCACTAAAGAGATTGTGAGAGGCCAAGAATCAGCCTCTCAGTTTTTACTCAATCAGGCTTTTGGTTTGAACATTAACGAGAGTCCATTCAGGCAGTGGCGCTTGCCCGTTGGAGCCGGACCATCATCAAACACATGTCCGAAATGTCCTCCACAGCGTCTGCAATGAACCTCGGTACGCACTGAAAAAATCAGGCGACGATCTTCACGGGTTCCAATCGCATTTGGCAGTGACTCGTAAAAACTCGGCCAACCGGTGCGACTGTCATATTTTGTTTTTGAATCATAGACAGCTAAGTCACAGCCAGCGCAATGAAAGATTCCTTCGCGCTTCTCTTTATCTAAGGGGCTGCTGAAGGGGCGTTCAGTATCTTCTTTTCTTAGCACCAAAAACCGCGCAGTACCCAGCTGCTTTTTCCATTCTGCTTCTGTTTTAACGACTTCGAACACTCCATTACCCTCTGCTAGAACAGCACTGTTAGCCAGCAAGCCAGTGCCCGCGCCAGCTGCTACCATGCCCAGACTACTGCGAAGAAATGCGCGTCGAGATAAAGTATTTTGATTATTCATCTTTTGCTCCTGATCGTTACGGTATTATTAGATCTGTCCTTCATACGTTGTTTATCTACGATTAGATTTGACCAAACACTCAATAATCGCAAATAACCTTTCCAAAGTGTCAATATTAACCGTTAGAAGTACAACTGGTCTTCCAGAGTCCGACCATTGACAACTTGTCGATATTTCCACCCCATTGCGGATATTTTTTGCATCACCTGTTGATCAGTTTGTGGATAGCTTGCCGCATCATAATCCAGTAAAAATCGATTTGGCGCATTAAAATTAACAGCGCTTACACCAGCAATCTCTGAAAGCACGGCCTGAATCTGTTCGACTTCAGCGGTTAGTTCCGCCATGACTAAGGTCAAATATCCGCTGCTTTTACTCTGATCGATACTCACAACACCTTTCAATTTACCTTTCTCAAGATGCACCACGCTGCTGCAAACCTTCTCCAGCTCATCCAGATTATGTGAGCTGATAATGAATGTTGCTTCTGTGGCCGCTTCACTAATTAAGTTACGCATCGCTTTAACATTTGGCGGATCAAGACCTGCTGTTGGCTCATCTAATAACACCAGTTCGGGCTTTCCCATTAATGCCTGAGCAAACATCACGCGCTTACGCATTCCGTGACTCAACGCTTCTGGTTTCATTGCGAACGTTTGTGCCAACTCAACTTGCTCTAATACACGCTGAGTTTCAAGCTGTGCTTGCTTAGCCGACAGTCCCTGAAGTCGTGCAAACAGAACCAGCTGATGGCCAATACTAAAACGCGGATCTAAGTTTGCATCTTGCGGCAACGCAGCTAGCCGACTATGCAATGCAGATTTACCAGGCTTGCTTCCCAAGACCTCTATTTCACCACTTGATGGACGCAGAAAACCGCACACCATACTAAATAAAGTAGTCTTACCCGCACCATTTGGACCTATCAGTGCAATTGGCGCACCAGCATCCAGTGTCAGGTCAATACCATCGAGTGCTCTGGTACTGCCGTATTTCTTCACCAGACCACGACAATTAAGTAAATTCACCAGTCACTCCTTTGCATCATCAACCGTCCAAGAAACAGCAACACGCCAGTTTGAATAATAGGTAAATAAGCGAGTGACAAGGTATTCCAACCGGATAGCTGTAATAAACCAGACACTTGCGCACCGGGTAACACCTTGTCTAATCCCCATAAGCCCGGAAAGCGACTAGACAGCCATCCAGTTACAAGTGAACAAATAATCCAGATGATTACGGCATAGAGTGTAGCCTGTCGTGCAGAACGTGCCATGGAAGACACCCATGCCATTAGAGCCGTGTAAGGCAGGAGTACTAACAGTAGGTTAACTAACAAAATAAACGACAGACGTAGCGCCGGAATCAATAAGGAATCGTCACGAAGTAGTATAAGCACTAGCGTCGACAGCAATGCCAGCAGAACCAGCACAAACAAAACCAGCATCTGCCCGAAGAATCTCCCAAAGAAAATCCCATCCCGGGTCGTTCGCAAGTGAAGTAACCGCAAGGTACCACGTGCTCTGTCTGAAGCTGTTTGATCCGCAGTTAGTGCGACGCAAAACACAGGTAGCAAATAAAGAGAGATTACCCAAAATACCGCAAGCTCAGGAATTTGCCAAGACATCAGATTATTGATAATCGTTGAATTGAAAAAACTCACAATTAAACCGCCCGGCGAATCCGCCATAAAAAACTGAGCAGCACCATAGATTGCATACCTCAGCACTAAAAACCACACCAGGGCAAATGCAAGTAAAGAAAGTAGTCCACGTCGAGTCAAAAACATTCGACTCAGCTCGTAGCGGGCTAAAATAAAAATATTATGCAAAGTAGTAACAATCCTAATCGTAATGATTTGTATCATGACTCGCGACAGCATGATCTGCAACATTCTCTATAAATCAAAACTGTTACCAAGCTTTAATAACGTGTTTCAGCTCAGATTAAGTCTGCGGGCTTTATCATACAAATCTTTATCGATTTATGCGTTGTTGACGCTAAGGCGATAAATTTTAGCGATTTTTTGCATTGGGCTTGCAATGAAAATCACTCAAGCAGTACCTGTTTGATAATAAAACATCAAATAACATTAACTAATTACCACCATGGTCAATTTTGAGTCGCGAGTGGTGAGCAAAAGTTTACAAACGGTAATTATCGTTTTACTATAAGCACGCGCCTGTAGGGAGCGCGGCCAATTCGTAAACCCGAGATAGTGTTTGGTCAATAATTCTTCGTTTGAGTGAATATGTTGCAAATTTATTATATTCTATGGTATGAATTGTTTTCATCGCGCAGAGGGGCGCTATGACAACTATGCGATGGAATGTATCTAATCAATCATGGAGCTGCCAATCTTGAGTTCTCGAACAAAAGAGTCGTCAGTAAACAACAATAAAAACTGGGACGACGTACTAGCACGTTTTGATATACAGAATCAGGACGATTCTGACGTTTTTGGTTTTCATACCGACGCAAAAGCGGATGTTGAAGTTAGTGAAAAGAAAGAGTCACTAACCCCACGTTGGGCTACCAGGGCAATTCTTTTAGTAGGCTGCGCAACCGCCCTAGGAAATATTCCACTTCAGTCTTATTTACCGAATAGTACTGTCGATCAATTTGAAATAACGTTTAATCAACCAGCTGAGACGACAAACCAACAGGAAACAGGATTCCAAAAGAAACCACTGGCTCCAGAAACAGTCAACTACGCCAGTGTTGCTAAAACTCTAATCCCAATACCTCTTGTTGAAGCCTCAACTGCAGTTATCAATAAAGCAATTCCTCAGAGTAATGTAAAAGCCAAGGAGACAGTCGTTACTGCCACTTCTGGCAAAAATAGCGACCTGTTAGAAGAACGTTACAATGAAGAGATTCAGGAACTGCCACTTCCTAAGCATGCGCTGGTCACCTACACCGGCCATGAACTAATTAATACAGATAGCGCTTGGCATACCTACACTGTTAAACGATACGACAACCCAACAAATATTTTCAGTCAGCTGAGACAAGCTAAGATTCTTAATGATCTAAAACAAATAGAACCCATTGCCAAAGCACTTAAAGACATGAAGATGGGCACTATTGTTCGTGCTAAGTCTTATAAAGGAAAACTGGAAGAGCTCGCATTTACACCAGATCATAAAAACAGTTTTGTGATTAAACCTACAGAATCGGGTAGTTACAGCGGATCATGGCAGAAAAAACAGTTTGAAGTTCGCCAAGCCAGAGCGACTTTCTCAGTTGTAAATGGTTTATTTCTGGACGCAAAGAAAGTTGACGTACCGAACAATATAATGCGTCAGGTGGTTACCGTATTTGACTGGGATATCGACTTTTCACACGATGTAAGAGTTGGCGATCAGGTCACTGTTGTATTTGAAAATATTTTCCACGACGGTGACTTAGTCGGCAGCCAGAACCTACTGGCAGCTGAATTCATTAACAAGGGCAAGATCTACCGCAGCGTAAGACACACCACCGCCAGAGGATTGACGGACTACTTTACTCCTGAGGGTCGGGAGATGAAACGTGCCTTTATACGCACACCAGTTGCTCATGCACGGGTTTCTTCCCACTTTAATCCGGGTCGCTTCCACCCTATTTTGCATAAATTACGTGCACATAAAGGAACTGATTTTGCTGCACGCCGCGGAACACCTATTATCGCAACAGGTGATGGCGAAGTTAGGCTGATTGGCAGGAAAGGAGGCTATGGAAACACCATAGTACTTAAGCACAGAGAAGGTTATACGACGCTTTATTCTCACCTGTCGAAATTCAAGAAGGATTTGAAAAAAGGTCAGGTTGTCGCACAAGGCGACGTCATTGGTTATGTCGGCTCAACAGGCTTAGCAACTGGCCCTCATCTTCATTATGAGTTCCGTAGACACAATATACCGGCTAACCCTATGACTGTTGAACTGCCTAACAGCATGTCTTTGACCAAAAAAGAACTCGTCAAGTTTAGAGTTGACGCTATTAATATGAAGCTGCAACTTAACGTTCTACATCGTTTTGCAATGGAAAACTTCGACATCAACAGCGCTACGGGTGGTTAAACACCCCTCTGTTTCTCACACTGAAAGTGACTACTACATTGGCATTATGTCGGGCACTAGCATGGACGCGATCGACGCGGTAATGGTGCGATTCGACCTCAGTGGCGCTGTTTCTACCTTCGCGCACTTGTCTAAGCCATTTCCTGTCGACCTCAAATCCAGCCTTATTGATTTGATTCAACCCGATTGGTCTGGCTCCTTACGCTTTGTCGCTGGATTAAACGCAGACCTCGGCGCACTGTACGCTGAAATAGCACTCGCTTTAATCAAACAAAGTAAAATCCCAAAAGCAGAAATAAAGGCAATCGGCAATCATGGGCAAACCATTTGCCACCAACCCGATGCTCAACCTCATTTTAGCTGGCAACTCGGTGATGCAAATCGAATAGCAGAATTAACGGGCATAACTACCATTGCAGATTTCCGTAATCGGGATATTGCTGCCGGTGGAGAAGGCGCTCCATTAGTGCCAGCCTTTCACCAAGCCGTCTTTTCACACCCTAAAAACACAAGAATTATTCTGAATATTGGCGGGATTGCCAATATAAGCCTACTCTCCCCCAACCATGACACCCTAGGTTTTGATACTGGCCCCGGTAACTCCTTAATGGACGCCTGGTGTTTAGAAAACCAAGGGAAGTCTTATGATGAGAACGGTAATTGGGCAGCTCAAGGCGAAGTAATACCGAGTCTTTTACATCAGTTGATGTCCGAGCCTTATTTTAAACGGGAGCATCCAAAGAGTACTGGCAAAGAATATTTTAATCTCCTCTGGCTACGCAGCTTTTTGACTGGTGAGGAAAACCCCGAAGACGTTCAGGCAACCTTGCTAGAAGTCACGGCTTTAAGCATTACAGAAGGCGTAAAACTTGCCGCCAGATCAACCGGACATAATATTGACGAAGTCTATATCTGTGGCGGCGGCGGAAAGAATATACTGTTAGTGCAAAGGCTCAAGCAACTATTGGAGCCAGCAACTGTTGAAAAAACGAATGCTCTGGGGGTCGATGCTGACTGGGTAGAATCTATTGCATTTGCTTGGTTAGCCAGACAAACGCTACTTGGATTACCCGGCAACCTTCCCACAGCAACCGGTGCTTCCGGCTCTAGAGTACTTGGCGCAATATACCCAGGTTAACTACCACTGCACACCTGCTATTGACTGTAGTATCACAGCAGACTTCTATTTCTTCTAACAAAAAGATAAAACAGCAGCAGCAATACACTCGCAAAACCAACTACAAGAAAGTTTCCATATTTAACGTAGGGCGTGGTGCCTTTTAATATCTTGATTTCACCCTTAACTACACCCTGCTCGTAGGCAGGAACCGTACTGATAATCTTACCTTTATGATCTACTATACCGCTAACACCAGTATTGGTGGCTCGCAGCAGGTACCGCCCAGTTTCTAAGGCTCTTAATCTGGCAATTTGCATATGCTGGTAGGGCTGAAGCGAACCACTAAACCAACCATCGTTGGTTACATTAATCAGGAAATCGGCCGCTGGCAAGTCAGCAATAATTTCCTCACCGAACACGTCTTCATAGCAAATACTAATGTGTGCTTTAAACTCACCGATATTCACCAAACCATCTCCGGTACCACGCGCCAGATTATCGTACGGAATATTCATCCAACGCTCCAACCAGCGCAGATGTTGTAGCAGCGGAATATATTCTCCCAAGGGGACCAAGTGGCGCTTAGAATACATATCAGGGGCTTCAGTAGCATCACCCAATACCATCACACTGTTTTCAAAACGCCCTTCCGGTGTTTCATGAAACCCACCCACTATAAGTCGGGTATTATTCTCTGCTGCCTCCTGCTGCATCGGTTTTAACACAGCATCCGTAAATTCATTAAATCTGCCCGGAATCGCCGTCTCTGGCCAAACGATCAGGTCACTCTGCCAGTTATCACGAGTCATCTGCATATAACGCTCAACAGAGGGGCCTCTTTGCTCGGGCAACCATTTTTGATTTTGCGCTATATTTGCTTGTAATAGGCTAACTTTTAACGTTTTATCAGTATCTTCAACCCACGACTGCTGGCCTGCAAACCAAGCGCCAAGAAGCAATAAGACTATTGAGGTTCCCCCAAGCACTTTATTAAGATGTGATAAAGGCTCAGCAACTCGCACATAATTTGCAGCAGGAAGACTCACTTGCTGATATCGCTCAGCACGACTTAAAGCAAATAGCGCAACAATTGAGCCTGCGATGATTGCGCTAACCAAGCTTAATAATAAATTTCCACCAATCGGCACGTAGTTAGCCAACCAAGTATCAACCTGTGAATGCCCCAACAGCAACCATGGGAAGCCAGTGAACAACCAACCCCTCATCCATTCTACTAGTACCCAGGCACAAGGATAAATTAGTAACAGTCTGATAATCAGCAGACTTTTCGTAAAATAAGAAGCGATCCAACCGAATAGAGCAAGTTGCAGCGCTAAGCCCATGACAAACAGCAGTGTCAGAAAGCCTGCTAAAACAATCGGCGCTTGAGCAAAGCCATGCATGCTCTGGAAAACCCAAGAAGCACCTGCCCCAAATAGCCCTACTCCAAAGGCCCAACCCAACTTAACCATCTGAGCACGTCGATTGCTCCTGACCATTAAATAAAACAGGCAAGCGGGAGCAAAGTAAGCTATCGGGAATACATTAAATGGAGCAAAGGACAATACAAGCAGTGCGCCTGCAAGCAAGGCATACAGATAGTAGCGAGTTTTAAATGCATGCTGCATAGTTATTCCTCACGCTGCCTGAGCAGTCTGAATCTCAAGTAACTGAATCCTGCGGCTATCGCTGCGCAGCACACGGAAGGTCATATCCTCTATAACCAATTCTTCATATTGTTTGGGAATTTTACCAAACTCATTGGTAACAACGCCACCGACGGTATCAAATGTACAATCAGGCAATTTCATTTTAAAATAATCGTTAAATACATCGATTTCAGTACCGGCCAGCACAGTAAAACGTCCATTACCGTGTTTACGGATATCTAATTTATCATCAACATGATCGTGCTCATCATCAATCTCGCCAACAATCTGCTCAAGCACATCTTCAATGGTTACTAAGCCCGCAGTGCCGGAGTACTCATCAACCACAACGGCCATATGATTTCGGCTTCTCCTAAAATGTGCCAGCAGGCTTTCTAGCTTTTGCCCTTCCGGCACTACGATGGCGGGTCGTAAAATATCGTCTATATCAAACTCATCTTCCCTGCCGACATATTTCAGCAGATCCTTTGCTAACAGGACGCCGTCGACATCATCCAAGTTCTTATCGAGTACCGGATAACGGGAGTGACCCGCTTCTAACACGAGTTTCAAGATGTCATGATACGTATCGTCATGGAACACAGACTGAATATGAGAGCGCGGAATCATAATATCCCGCACTTTTAGGTTATCTACCTGGATAACGCCTTCCATCATACTCAGGGAATTGGGCGCAATGATATTCTTGTTTTGTGCGGCACGTAGTCTCAGAACTAATTCATCGCTGCTATTGGCTGAGAAATCTACCTTGCTTAGCAGCCATTTTTTAAACCACGACGGTGGTTTTATTTTAACCTTCTTTTGCTTCATTATAAGGGTTAGGAACTCCTAATTCTCCAAGTAACTTAATTTCGATAGCTTCCATCGCGGAAGCTTCAGACTCGCTCATATGATCATGACCTTGCAAATGCAACATGCCATGGATCACCAGATGTGCCCAGTGCTGATCAATCGTTTTTTTTTGTTCAATCGCTTGCTGTTTAACCACATCAGCACAGACCACCAGATCGCCGAGATAACTTAGCTCACACTCATCCAACAAACCCTCTGGTATTTCGCTAAAGTCGGAAGGGAAGGACAGGATATTCGTCGCATAATCTTTTTCACGATAATCACGATTCAAGCCCTGCGCCTCGTCTGCATCAACAATACGTAGCACCGCAGAGGCACCACGTTCACCTGCATAAGCAATGTTTGCACAGCTTGATAACCACTCAACACCAGGTATCGATGAACCACTAACGTTTTGAACCTCAAGTTCAAACATTATTTCCCTTCAGCATCACTGTAGGCTTCAACAATTCGTTGAACTAATGAGTGCCTAACGACATCCTTGGACTCGAAAAAGCAAAACTCAATCTCTTTCACACCCTGTAAAATATCAATGACATGCTTAAGGCCTGAGGTCTGGTGTTTAGGCAAATCAATCTGTGTAATGTCACCAGTGACAACGGCGGTCGAACCAAAACCAAGGCGCGTCAGAAACATCTTCATCTGCTCTACCGTGGTATTTTGCGCTTCATCCATAATAATAAATGAGTCGTTTAACGTACGCCCACGCATGTAAGCTAAAGGTGCCACTTCAATCACTTGCTTTTCGATAAGCTTGTTTACTTTTTCAAAACCCATCATTTCAAACAGGGCGTCGTACATGGGTCGCAGATAGGGATCTACTTTCTGCGAAAGATCGCCAGGTAAAAAACCTAACTTCTCCCCTGCTTCAACCGCAGGACGAACCAGAACAATACGGCGAATCTCATCTCTCTCAAGCGCCTCAACTGCACAGGCAACCGCAAGATAGGTTTTACCCGTACCTGCCGGACCTACACCAAACGTTAAGTCGTGCCGTTGCACCCCTCTGATATAGTGATTCTGATTCGGCCCACGACCCCGAATCACACCTTTTTTAGTGCGTATCGTCGCCAAGCCTGAGGCGTCTTCGGACTCATCATTAATCGCAGATTCGTGGAGGTGTAAGTGAAGTGATTCCGGACTGAGCTCTTCGCTGGCCGTTAACTGATAGAGGTGTTGAAGCAGGTCGGTTGCTTTATTAACATTTGCGGGTAAACCGCTAATCGTAAATTGCGGTCCGCGATTACTTATTTCGACATTAAGGCCAGTTTCTAACTGCCTAAGATGCTGGTCTAGCTGACCCGATAAGTTAATGAGGCGGGCGCTGTCGGCCGGCTCCAGATCTATGCTAAGTGAATGTAGCTCTACATTATCATTGTTAGAATTTTTCAAGTACTACGTGTTCTCCTATGACAAAATCAATCTCAAGATGTGACGTTCATCAGAGCATACAACAATAAGAATCGACATTACATCATAATTGACTAATCGGTAGCATTGATTATATCCAGACAGTAAAAAGGCGCTAAACCCATCGGATTTAACGCCTTTTATACATATCGATTAAGTCTATTGAATGCTCAATTAGCCACCAAAGTCATCGAGTGCAATATTATCTTCCTCAACACCCAGATTATCCAGCAAATCAATAACAGCGACATTCATCATCGGGGGACCACACATGTAGTATTCAGCATCCTCTGGTGCAGGATGATCTTTAAGGTAATTTTCATACAAAATATTATGAATAAACCCTGTGTATCCTGTCCAATTGTCTTCCGGTAGCGGATCGGATAGGCCGAGATGCCACTCAAAGTTATCATGTTCAGCGGCTAGCTTATCAAACTCTTCAACATAGAAAGCCTCACGTAAACTCCGTGCACCATACCAAAAACTGATTTTCCGCTTACTAGCCAGACGACCGAGTTGATCGAAGATGTGAGAGCGCATTGGCGCCATGCCGGCACCACCACCCACAAATACCATTTCGGCGTCTGTTTCTTTGGCAAAGAACTCGCCAAACGGACCAGAAATGATGACATCATCACCCGGCTTAAGGTTGAAGATATACGACGACATGATACCAGCCGGTATATCAGAACTTCCCGGCGGCGGCGAAGCAATCCGCACATTCAACATGATAATGCCTTTCTCTTCTGGATAATTTGCCATGGAGTAAGCACGAACCGTATCTTCCTTGACTAGCGAGTTGTTTTCCCAAACTTTAAAGCGATCCCAATCACCGTGGTATTCTTCATCAATATCAAAGGTCTTGTAGGACAACTCATGAGGCGGGCATTCGATCTGTATGTAACCACCCGCGCGGAAATCAACATTTTCGCCTTCAGGAAGCTCAATAACCAGCTCTTTAATGAAAGTCGCAACGTTGTCATTTGATCGGACTTTACACGTCCAACGCTTAACGCCGAACACCTCTTCAGGAACCTCAATCTCCATATTCTGTTTAACGGTCACCTGACAAGCCAGACGATCACCAGCAGCGGCTTGCTTACGGTTGACATGCGCTTCTTCAACAGGGAGTAACGAGCCACCACCTTCGTGAATTTGCACACGACACTGCGCGCAAGTACCGCCGCCGCCACAAGCAGATGCAACAAACAAACCATTTTCAGACAGCGTGCTGAGCAGTTTGCCACCGATGGGAACTTTGATTTCTTTTTCATTGTTAATACGTAAGGTGACGTCACCATCTGGTACTAACTTTGAGCGCGCGAATAAGATAATGTACACGAGCGCCAATACGATAAGGGTAAACAACACAATACCCAATATAATTTCGAGTGCCATGATTGAAAGTCCTTAGAGTTGTACGCCAGAAAATGCCATGAATCCCATAGACATTAATCCAACGGTTATGAATGTAATACCTAAGCCTTCAAGGCCTTTAGGCACATCACTGTACTTGAGTTTTTCACGCACACCGGCTAATGCAACAATCGCTAACGCCCAACCGATACCGCTTGAGATACCGTAAGTCACACTTTCGCCAAAGTTGTAATCACGCTCAACCATAAACAAAGAACCACCCAATATTGCGCAGTTCACCGTGATCAACGGCAGGAAAACACCCAAGGCGTTGTATAGCGACGGTAGGTACTTATCCAGAACCATCTCCAGAATCTGCACCATAGCAGCGATAACACCGATATAACTAATCAACCCAAGAAATGTCAGGTCAACACCCGGCAAGATGGCATTGTCTTTCAACAAAAAATTAAGGATTAGATTATTAACCGGTACGGTAATCGTCTGAACAACTGCAACTGCGATTCCTAAACCGATAGCCGTTTCGATTTTCTTAGATAGTGCCAAAAAAGTACACATACCCAAGAAGAAGGACAGCGCCAGGTTTTCAACAAAGACTGCCTTAACGAATAAACTTAGATAAGCTTCCATTAGTGTGTTCCTCCTGTGCTATGTGCATGAGACTCATGAATCCTAAAGTCAGGTGCTTCATTTTGCTCAGGTTTCCAAGCGCGAATTGCCCAAATCATTAAACCGATAATAAAGAAAGCGCTCGGTGGCAACAGCAACAATCCATTGGATTGATACCAACCGCCTTCAGTCGTTAAAGGTAAAATCTGGTAACCCATCAAAGAACCTGCACCGAACAACTCACGGAAGAAGGCAACCACGATCAGTACAAAACTGTACCCTAAACCATTTCCAATACCATCCAGGAAGCTGAGTCCGACCGGATTCTTCATAGCATAAGCTTCAGCGCGCCCCATTACGATACAGTTAGTGATAATCAAACCAACGAATACCGACAGTTGCTTAGCAGTGTCATAAGCAAATGCTTTTAACAGCTGATCAACCACGATGACCAGAGACGCAATGATCGTCATCTGAACGATGATACGAATACTGCCTGGAATGTGATTGCGAATCGCACTAATCGATGCATTGGAAAATGCAGTAACTAGCGTCAACGCCATACACATCAGTAGAGCTGTTTTCATGGAAGTAGTAACAGCCAAGGCCGAACAAATACCCAGTATCTGCAAGGTAATCGGATTATTACCAATTAATGGATCAAATAAATTATGTTTTGCTTCAGGGCTCATATTAATTGCCTCCTGTTGCGCGAACTTTGTCAAGATAAGGCCCAAAACCCTGATCACTCAACCAATAATGCAGCATGTTCTCTACACCGCGACTAGTTAGGGTTGCACCTGATAGTCCATCCACTTGATGCTCAGCCTTAGGGCTAGCAGGATCCACCGCGCCTTTTACAACGTCAATGAGGATCTGGCCATTCTCACCGAAGACTTCCTTGCCGACCCACTTAGCTTTCCAGCTAGGATTATCCACCTCACCGCCAAGACCCGGGGTTTCTGCATGCTCGTAGTAACCCAAACCAACAACCGTTTTCAAGTCATCTTCAAGCGCAAGAAATCCGTACAGCGTTGACCAAAGGCCGTAGCCTTTAATGGGTAAAATATAAGATTTTACGGCATCGCCCTCTTTGACGAGGTAGACAGAAGCCAATTTTGCCCGACGCTTGATACCACCGATATCATCATCCTTACTCACCTCGACGTTTCGCGCAGGATCATTTGATGCTGCTCGCTGGTCGTAGGTGGCCGCATCAACGTCTGTTGCGTACTCGCCCGTGGCTAAATCAACCACTCTGGGCTCAATCTGTTTGAAGAGCTCATCAACAGACTTACCTTCTTCCATTAACCCGGCGATCTGCAAAATATTACGCTTCTTATCGAAAGCTTTGTTCGACTCTTGCATCGGTTTCAATGCAACCGCCGCGAAAGAGACTAAAACCGAACATACCAGACAGGTTGCCAGGGCGATGATGATAGTTTTCTTTTGGCTATCGTTAGACATCGCTAAGATATCTTTAATCATGCTGCACCTCCCTGAAGACGTCTCTCACGTCTTTTAACGTTGGCCCGAACCACGACATAGTCGATCATTGGTGCGAAGATATTCGAGAATAGAATCGCCAGCATAATCCCTTCCGGGAAAGCAGGGTTTACTACCCGAATCAATACCGTCATAAAGCCAATCAGGCAGCCATAGTAGAAGCGTCCGGTATTGGTCATGGAAGCCGACACTGGATCAGTCGCCATAAACAGCATACCGAATGCAAAACCACCAACAACCAGATGCCACCACCAAGTCATTCCGAACATAGGATTAGTGTCGCTACCGATTAAGTTAAACAATGTAGCCGTTGCCATCATTCCGAAGAACACGCCCAATACGATACGCCATGAAGCGATTCTCGTTGCCAACAGCACACCACCACCAATGAAGATAGCTAGTGTTGAAGTTTCACCAATTGAACCGGGCACTATTCCGATGAATGCTTCCCACCAAGTGAACTGCTCACGCACAGCATCCATCCCACTAGCTGCTGCAATACCTAGTGCTGTAGCACCGGTATAACCATCAACTGCTGTCCAGACTGCATCACCTGACATTGACGCAGGGTAGGCGAAATACAGGAAAGCACGCCCAACCAACGCAGGATTGAGGAAGTTCTTACCTGTTCCACCAAATACCTCTTTACCAATCACTACACCGAAGATGATACCGGCACCAACCATCCACAAAGGAATGTCTGGCGGTAGAGTTAGTGAATATAAAATTGAGGTAACAAAGAAACCTTCGTTTACTTCATGACCACGCACTAATGAGAACGCAGCTTCTGCGATACCACCAACAATAAATGTCGTCATGTAGATTGGAATAAAATATGTCATTCCATGGAAGAAGTTCGCAAAGAAACTACCCGGATCATAACCAATTCCATTTAGGAAAAAGCCACGAAGCCCTTCGATTTCAGTCAAGCCAAGGCTTTGCATTGCGCCATTCGCTTGATAACCTGTGTTGAAGCAGGCCATAAACATTATTGGGAAAGTACACATCCATACGTAGCCCATGACCCGCTTGAGATCTAAGGCATCACGTACGTGTGGACCACCCACGGTCTTGTTTGGAGGACTGTAAAATAGTGTATCCACCATTTCATAAAGCACATAAAAGCGCTCTAACTTACCGCCGTTCGTAAATAACGGCTCTGCTTCATCTAATTTACGGCGTAGTAAACTCGGATTAGAATTAGTACTCATTATCCGTCCCTCTCAATCAATTCAAGGCTGGCACGTAACGCGGGGCCATACTCATATTTTCCATGGCAAACAAAGGTCATCAGCGCCAAATCTTCTTCATCTAACTCCATGCAACCCAGGTCTTTTGCTACCTCAGTGTCACGTACCAACAAAGCACGTGCTAACTGTGTTGGTAGTACATCAAGCGGCATGATTTCTTCAAGATTACCAATCGGCACTATCGCGCGAGGAGAACCATTCTGTGTACTCGACATAGGAAACAGCTTTTCTCTGGCACCATTTATCTTATTGAAGAATACATTCATGATTGAAAACTCATCCAACGATGGGTTTACCCAATGTAATAATTTGCGCGGCTCACCTTCTGCAATAACGGAAACCTGAGAAGCATAGCGACCAAGGTAAGCACTCCAGCCTTCTGCACGGTTACCATTTAATATAGAACCTGCAATCACCCTGACTGCTCCAGACTCAAGCTCGCCAGCGGTTATTTCATCACTGCTGGCACCCATGCGAGTACGAATTAAGCGTGGATTCTTAACCATTGGGCCAGCAAGTGAAATCACTCTATCAACGCAGCGTCTGCCTTCAGCAAAGCCATTACCTAGAGCGATTACATCCTGATAACCCATGTGCCACATTTCACGCTCCAACCCCGCAGGCTCGATCATGTGCATGTGGGTTCCCACTAAACCTGATGGATGGACGCCAGAGAAGTCGCGATTAACCACATTATTCGCTGTCGCTGAAGGAATCGTCTTGCCTGTCTCATGACATACAAAGACCTTACCATTAGTCAACTTAGACAACAGCATTAAGCCTGCCTGAAAGTCTTCTGTTCGCTCATCAATCACAAGACTTGCATCTGCCGCCAATGGATTAGAGTCCATTGCAGTCACATAAATGTGGACTGGGCTAGCCTCAGCCTGTGGAACCTTACTGAAAGGACGTGTACGCAGTGCTGTCCACGCACCCGACTCCTGCATGTTGCGACGAATCTCATCAGCCTCTAAAGAAGCTAATTGATCAGCAGTGTATTTTGGTGAGTTAAGGGATTCCTCGTTCTCGTCCAGCTCAATAACTACTGACTGCAGAACACGTTTTTCACCACGATTAATTTCAGCAACCACACCCGCACCAGGTGATGTGAAATTTATTCCGGGATTCTTCTTATCCGTAAAAAGAGCTTGGCCAATCTTAACCTTATCACCTACTTTAACCAGCATGGACGGGCGTAGACCGTGAAAGTCTCCACCTAATAATGCTACTTTAGTAATCTTCGGTGATACTGAATCGATCGACTGTATGGGACGTCCCGAAATAGGGATATCCAAACCAGTTTCAATCTTCATCGTATTTCGTCACTCTAAATTAAAATCTGTTTTCACGAGGCCAATAGTTGGCCTTCATTGACAGGAGTCATCTGTCGCTCGTCATTTTCAACGGCGACAACCTCTCCTCTCAGAGAATTTCTAAACGCATCCGTGATTTTTACATCCACGAAGCGACCAATAAGACGTGAGTTCCCCGCGAACGTCACGGATCGGTTATTTTCGGTTTTGCCAGACACATCATTTGCATCTTTATGCGAAACCCTGTCTATTAATACTCGTTGTACACTACCCAACATAGAACGGCTAATTTCCGTAGCCATTTCATTGATACGTTGCTGCAGTCTTTGTAGGCGCACTTTTTTTAATGCTTCTGGGACTTCATCCTGCAAAGATGCTGCTGGTGTGCCTGGACGTTGACTATAGATAAAGCTAAAACTGTGGTCGTAACCCACATCCTCAATTAATTGCATAGTCGCTTCAAAATCTTGATCCGTTTCACCGGGGAAGCCAATAATGAAATCAGAAGACAAACTAATATCGGGTCGAATCTCACGCAATTTACGGATCTTCGACTTATACTCAATCGCCATATGCCCGCGCTTCATCGCAGCTAAAATGCGATCCGAACCACTCTGTACCGGCAGGTGTAGATGATTCACCAACTCTGGTACTTCGCCATACACTTTAATCAAGCTGTCACTGAACTCAACAGGATGAGAGGTGGTATAACGGATACGATCAATACCATCAATTTGTGCCACATAGCTGATTAGCAGCGCTAAATCTGCTGTATCACCGTCGTGCATCTCACCACGATAGGCATTTACATTCTGCCCAAGCAAATTAACTTCGCGAACGCCCTGCTCTGCCAACTGTGCCACTTCGGCAATCACATCATCAAATGGGCGTGAGATTTCTTCACCACGTGTGTAGGGAACCACACAGAATGTGCAATACTTACTACACCCTTCCATGATAGAAACAAACGCTGACGGCCCCTCGGCACGAGGTTCTGGCAAACGGTCAAACTTCTCAATCTCAGGAAAAGAGATATCCATCACCGTCTTGTTACTTTCTCTGGACTCATTAATAAGCTCTGGCAGGCGATGCAGCGTTTGTGGGCCAAAAATTACATCGACTACTGGAGAACGTTTACGCAGATTATCGCCCTCCTGACTTGCTACACAGCCACCTACACCAATGATTAGCTCAGGCTTTTTTTCTTTTAATTTTCGCCACCTGCCTAACTGAGAATAGACTTTGTCTTCTGCCTTTTCACGGATGGAACAGGTATTTAGCAGTAACACATCCGCTTCACCCGGGTCATTCGTCAGCTCTAACCCATCAGCGTCATTCATGACCTCAGCCATTTTTGCTGAATCGTATTCATTCATCTGACAACCGTGCGTCTGAACAAAGATTTTGCCGGACATAAATTTAACCTTAATTTGGCGGAGAGCAATATTTGCGGGCGCATTATCTCGGATTGTGCTTACCTTGTAAATAAACACTGCACAATACCTCATCGCGCCAACTTGAAATTGAACCTATGCAAGAGTAAGCTATACGTATATAAAATATAAACAACAACAGAATAATAATATGAATACACTAAAAATAAAGCTCTTTGGGGCAGCATTGTTTTTTGCAAGTTCGACCACTTTTGCTGAACCTACTTATTTCGCCGTTAACGGCATTCCTGATGCAAGCACGCTTATTTTGCGAGCTTGGCCCAGCGTCACTTCGAAACCTATCAACAATATTCCTCACAACGCTGTCAAAATCGAAACTACTGGCAAACATATTTTCAAAGAAAATAAAAAATGGCTGCAGATTATGTATCAAAACAATGTCGGCTGGGTCGTCGCCGATTATCTGGCAGAGATGAAGTTGGCTCCAGCCATCCAAGCGCCTGTGGCAACTAATATGCAACAGAATGGGACACTCAACGAGGCCGCTGCATTTAACTATTCTCAGCAAACGGCTGCAATCACTCAGCAACCTGTTCCGGAAGGAATTCCCTGGACACCAGAACAAGACACTATCTATCATGACCCAACCGCCCAACAACTTGCAGGCGCCAATCCGATAGAAAGAGTAGAAGCAACTCACACATTGGTTGTAATCAATAAAAATCAGGATGCAGCTGATTTACGGGGTGAAAACTTAGCGGGCAATCGCTACGAGAGCATTCAAGCCTCGATGTCGGTTCAATATCAACCTTAAGAAAGTTACCTTAGTTAGCTGTTTAGAAGCCCACAGATAGTGGGCTTTTTTAATGCACCTAGATATTGATCAGCGAGGCCTGTTTTGGGGCTGATTTACAAAATCTGCTCGCAACTTAAACTTGCATTGCAAGCAGATTTCTCTAGGGAACTGCGTTATAGCTTAAATTACGCTTGCTGAACGGCAGCCTTTTCAGCTTTCTCTCTTAATAATGCTGCTAACTCGTCTTCTTCAGTTTCTTTCTCTTCCTCAGCGATTGGCTCAAGCATTAAACTGTCAAGTTCACTTTCTCTGGCAGCTTTTGACTCTTCGTTGCCGCCGGGTGCATCCTGCATGAGGTTGATTTTCACCTTCATATTGTTTGGTGAGTCAGCGTTCTTGTAAGCCTCTTCTAGCGAGATGATGCCTTGTGAGTACAACTTAAATAGGTGTGAGTCAAAAGTCTGCATGCCCTGCTCCTCAGACTTCTCCATCACCTCTTTTAATGCGTGAACATCCCCTTTCATGATCAGATCCTGAACCATCGGGGTTCCAATCAGAATCTCAATAGCAGCAACCCGCTTACCATCGATAGTCGGGATTAATCGCTGCGAAATGAAGGCTTTGATATTCAAAGAAATATCCATAAGCAATTGCTGCCTGCGCTCTTCTGGGAAGAAGTTAATAATCCGATCCAACGCTTGATTCGCGCTGTTGGCATGCAAAGTAGACAAACACAAGTGCCCTGTCTCAGCAAATGCCAGCGCATGCTCCATCGTCTCTTCCGTGCGTATCTCTCCAATCAGGATTACATCAGGTGCCTGGCGCAGGGTGTTTTCCAATGCATCCTCATAGCTATCGGTGTCTACCCCAACTTCTCTTTGACTAACTAAGCAGCGTTTGTGAGGGTGTACATACTCAATAGGATCTTCGATGGTAATAATATGACCTGTAGAACTGGTATTTCGATGGTCAATAAGTGCCGCCAACGACGTTGATTTACCCGAGCCTGTTCCCCCAACGAACAATATCAAACCGCGCTTTTCCATAATGACTTCTTTCAAAACCGCCGGTAAACCCAGCGTGTCCGCATTAGGAATCTCAACTTTAATGTTACGAATGACCATCGCCAGATGCGTGCGCTGCTTAAAGATATTAATTCTGAATCTGCCGATACCAGGTTCATCTAGCGCCAGATTCATTTCTGGTTTTTTCTCAAACTGTCTCTGTTGATCTTCATTCATCAGCTCATTAGCTAAGGTCTGAAGTGTTTCCGCATCAAGTTTATCGGGCCCCAGTGCTTTAAGTTCGCCCTGAAACTTAGCTGCTGGAGGGGCATTAAACGTCAGGTATAAATCAGAGCCATCATTTTTTACCAGAATTCGTAACAGATTCTTAAAATCCATAATATTTCCTTTTTCTTAGTTATTGTTTATCAGCAGCTCTTAAGAAGCTTCAACAAAAAAGCACCATTACAAATTAATGTAACAGTGCTTTTTTTGGTTTAAATATCGGTGTTAACTGGAATCACTCCACACGCACACCAAAGATTAGAGTAACCGATGCACCGGCTTGCACTATCCCTGCATTACCACCAATTAAACCAGTATCACCATCCGCTGGGTTTAGCGTGATTGCACCGGCTGATATCGTCGGCAATGCACTTGAGGCAGTAAAGTGACTAGTAAATTCTGGAATCGAATCATCAATACGAACATTGTGTGCTGATTCCGGACTAGTATTAGTTGCCGTCAGATTATACAAAACACAAGTATTTGGTTGCGCCTGGAAGGTATCAAAACTAAATGCAGAGTCTGCTACCCCATCGCAATTCGCATCAGGAGCCTGTCGCTTGGCTATGCTCATATTAGTTTTAGCCACTATCGTCATATCCTGAGCACTAACAGTCTCCATAATAACCGTTCCTGTGTTCGTGCTTCCTGTCGCAACAACATCGGTTAGGTTAGTTGTACCATAAGAAGCAGTTGCTGGAGCAAACACCTTGGCAAAGATAACCTTAGTATCGCCTGGATTCAGAGTATAGGTTCCTACTGGTTGATCCGCAGCACCCAACAAACCGTCACCATCGGTATCTTCATACAAAATAGAGGTCCAACCATCAGCCGCCAAAGTATCAGTGCTGCTAAGCGTCAAGCCTGTGTAAGCCGTATTTCCAGGGTTATTAAGACGGTGAGTATAAATAACACTATTTCCTGGCTCAGTTTGAGCACGATTATCCGGCTCAAGAATCAGTTTTTGTGAAGCAGTCATAAACACCGCATCGTGCTTAATATCACCGGCAGCTGATAATGGCGAAAGCGCTTGGAAATAAATACTAATCGGTGCGTTATTGAAAGCAGCACCCGATGCAATGGAAACCTGTGCGCAAATCAGCTTATTTGCACCTGGCGCAACAACAGCTGAATTAGTTACACTTGGTCCAAGTGTAGAGCAGTCGCCGATACCTCCGTCAACATGAAACTTAACTGTCCAGTTTGCTGGTAGTGTTCCCGCTACAAAAGGCATGACATTACTGTAAGTCAGATCAAAACTATCGGCAACTGTACTTGTATTGTTGACGTACAACCTGAATACACCTGAAGCGCCAGGTGCAATATTCAATACAGTCTGTGCAGCCGCTAGGGGTCCTGCTCCTGCTCCTGTTGCCGCCGCCGCTCCAACAGGCGCGTCATTAGTTAGATCAACTTGGCTACCTGTAATTTCATCCAAATGGTCAATAACCGGATTACTAATACTCGGATCATTTGCTGACGTCGCTGTTTTGGTAACGTCGTACCCTACAGCTCCAACAGAGCTTCCGCTCATAGGTAACCGCGCCTTGAGCACAACAACATATGAGTCTCCAACCGCCATTGGTCCGGTATCAACCTCGCCAGAATTATCGTTATCTAGTAGTGGTGTAAACCCGTCACTTTTGTAAAGTGCAAAAGTCGTTCCGGGAGGGAAAGTCGTTCCAGCTTCGTCGATACTGATATCAAATATATCGGTATCATTTCCAGTGTTCCAGATTACATTATCAAAGGCTACCGTACTGCCAATGGTTGCACTGGTTTGTGTAACGGGCTCATCTGTGCCATCAACATTGCTCGTCGTGGAACCATTAGCCACCACGCCGGGCTGAGAGAGTATATCGACAGGAACCGGATTAGTATTCTGATCCGTAATTATCGCGCTTCCGTTATTGTAGGAAAACTCACCCGTGTTGACTAGAGTCGACACATTAAGTCCGGCATCCAACATCACTGAGAAGCTAATCGTGCCACTATCTCCTGATATAACGGTTCCAATAATCGCGGTAACCTGATTGGTGCTGTCACTATCAGCATCCTGCGATGCCTCGTAAAGCCCCGTACAATCTGCATGGTAAGCACAGTAAATGACTGTTTCAGTGGATGTACCCTGAGTATCTGTCTTGTCACTATCTGTTAGGGCAGTACCCGGACCCGTAAGACTCCATTGCCCACTACCAGAAACGTAGCTCATTCCAGCGGGTAAAGTGTCAATCAACGTCACGTCAGTTGCATCAACCGTACTAGGATTGCTGTAAGTCAGGGTCACTGTATATGGACCACTTCCTGACAGACCGCTATTGCTACTGATACTTTTAGTTACCCGAACGACTGCTTTTTCCGAAATAATGGCTTGGTCAATATTTGTTTGCACTCCGCCACTAAAGGCACTCAATCCTTGAACCGTTAAACTGCCAATATCAGCATCTGAAACACCCATTGGAACGGTCGCAGAGACTACAAAATAGAATGCTTCGTCAGATGCCAAGACACCTGTGTTAGTAATTGGAAGATTGCTGTCAGCAACACCGTCTTGATTAACATCTGGATAAATCTTGATATCGTCAAAATCAAAGGCATCAGATCCCGCGATGTCAATAGCTGACAGCCCAAAACTGTCATTATCATTACCGGTATTGGTAAGAACATGCGGGAATGAAACCACTTGCCCTTCGATTCCATAGCGACTCTGATCCTGAACCAGAGTAAAGGCACCCACCTGTTGAACGACTGTTTCAACAAGATTTGATGTCGTTGTTTGTGCTATCCCAGAGGAATCTTTATAGGTAGCCGTTGCTTGGTTTTTGATGATTGTTCCGGCGGCGGGCGCCTGAGCAGATACAGAACTTGAAATCAGTATCAAAAACACCATCAGATAATTTATTAAATTGCGACTTTTTATATTTTTAATCATTGTTCAAGCCTTAGTTTCACGTTGCCGTGTATCCCCACACCCGGTAAACGCGGCCCTGCCAGAACGGCAGGACTCGCTTTAGGTAATGCCTATTTAAAAAGGTTACTTCGTTTGAATCGACAGACTCAATGGTCGTCCAGCAGCATCCAGCAGCATCAGCTCAACACGACGATTGACGATGCGCTCTGCTTCACTATTTCCTAGGATTGGTAGCTCTTCCCCCAGAGGTGACGTTAAGATTCGATTCTTCGCCAAGCCTTTCGACATAAGGTAGTTCACTACCGTTTGCTGACGACGTAATGCTAAATTCCGATTGTATCGATTAGAACCTTTACTATCTGTAAATGCCTGAACACTTAGTTTAAGATTCGGCTGCTTACGTAGCACCAGAAGATCTTTATCCAATCTTGCCAACTCGGTTGGTGCCAAAGAAGCTAGGTCATAGCCAAAGTAAACTGCTGGCTCCCAAGTAATACCAGGAATTAGCTGCTTAACTGTCTTAACTTTTACTCGATCTACATACTTAATTGTTGGCACTTCTTTAATCTTGACTCGATCGACATATTTTACGGTCGGAACCTTCTTGACACGATCAACATATTTTATTGTTTGAACATTCTTAACCCGGTCAACATATTTAACTGTTGGCACTTCTTTAATGGTTTCTTTAATTCGCTCAACATATTGAATTTTAGGCACTTCTTTGACGGTGACTCTGTCGACGAATTTAACTTTTTCTACCTCTTTGATTCGATCGACATACTTGATCTTCTCAACAGGTACCTTTACCTTTTTCTCGACAATACGTTCTTTCTCAACAACCTCTTTAACGATCTTCACACGTTCCACAGTTTTCGCTTTAGGATAGACGCAAATATCATCATACTTCGCGTACATATCACTCGTTGTAGAACATCCACTTATCAGAGTAATCGCGCCAACCACTGGCAGGACCCTCTTAACCAACTTTAGACTTTTCATTATTATTCTCCTGTCAGCCAGTTGAGGCTATTTTCATCAAATTTGTACTTCAGACCAAGATAAACACCCTGATCGTTAAAGCTATCGGGGTCTAGATCATCATCTTTAAATCCAGTTATATTGTAACCAAGCCCGACTCGTAGGTTTTCACGAACCAGATAATTCACACCGGCACCAACTGAATAGTTCTTTTCTTGCAAACCATTGGTACCTAGAACACCTGCATGCACGTCCACATCAAGACGGTTAGTAATATCCCAAGTAACTCTACCATCCAAAATAACAGCATCGCTTTCACTACCATTACAGTCTTCAAGCTTTCCACCTAATCGACCTGAAATCAGCACATCTTCTTTAATCTCATAGTTTTGATGAGTCGACAAAATGTGAGTACTACAGTCGCCATTGTCACCACCACGCTCTTCTTTATTTTGGTAGAAGAACAGAGCATGTTGCTTATTTTCACGACGTGGGCGATAAGCAAGACCAAGCGTTAATGTATTGTCAATCAGGTCATTACCTGTGGTTGGTGCCTCGTACCGTAAAGTATCTTTAAACAAAGCACTCCAGTTTGAGTTCAAACGCTTGACGTAGTCAGCTTGTAACCCGTAATACTCACGACTATCGTCATGACGCGTTTCTAAGCGCAAAGCTGATATACGGTTCGCGTACCTTGAATCTTTATAAGCTATCGAAGCAGATACTGAGTCACTACCAGACCCTTCCAGGTTTTTGACAATTTCAAAGTGTGGCGATACTGACAGGCCTTTTCTTAGCTCGTAAGTACCTCGGATACCTGAAGCCGTCTCAAGATCACGTCCACTAATGCCACCTCGTACACGATACTCAGAGAACAACTCTGTAGACGGTAATAAGTTTGACTTAACACCTACTGAGAACGTGTCCTGCTCTCCGGCTGATGAAGATAAACCACTCACACCAGATAAACTGTTAATTCGCTCACCTCGTGCATAAACCTTCACTTTCTCATGAACCTGCATATCGGCTGTCAGCGCAATTCTTCGACGTGCTGTGCTATCAAAGTCTTGCTCATACTCACCTTCCAGCGAGCCTTTTCTCCCAGCAATGTTGATTGCTTTTTTGGCACCCAGAATGAAGGTTTGGAAGCTTTCATCACCTGTAGCTTTTGATTGTTCAATGTGACGCACGCCGCCTTTAACTGTCCAGTCTTTAAGTTTCATATTAGCGGTAATACCAATACTCTGTTCGGTATCGTTAGTTGCCAGGTTTTTACTGTGAATGGCTTCTATTTCAGCACTTATATCACCAAAAACTTTGAGCGTTGCAATATCAGAATTCAGACTTTCATAGATTTTGAGCTCATGCTTGATTCGCACCTCTTCTCTTTCTTCCGATATACCTGAGGCTGAATTGGTAAAGCCTTTAGTCGCACGACCCAGCGTTATCGAGGTGGTAGATTTATTAGCCCACTGCTTTGCCAGATAGAAGCGACCTGCAATACCCGTATCTTTGGACGTGTCCATTGGTTTGTATTGGCCAAGACTACCTCGTGCAATAAGTCCATGATCATCTTTAAAGTCTAATGTAGCACCATAAAGCTCAAACCCAGTGGTGTCATGCTGATCAACTGTATAGCTCAAACCTACCTTGAAACCAGGCTTAACTTCATGTCTAACACGTGCTCCAGCGATAGTGTAATCACCTGCCGTCCCTGTACCTTCAACATCATAGCTGGCACGAATCTGAACTGGATTTAGATCTTGATCACTTGTTGGTACGGTTTCACTGAAACTCAGCTCGCCCGTAACGCTATCCAGCGTGTAGTCTCCAAATCGGCTCAATGTTGTGCTGTCCAAGACGATGCCAGGGTTGTCACGAGAAACAGTGATAATCTCAATCGTCTCACTGTTAGCTATCAGCGGTACGTTTGTCAGCTTATAGTTTAACGCGACACCTTTACCGCGGATCTGCTCAGTTACTCGATCCTCATCCTGTTCAGAGACAAAGAACTGCCACTCATTTGGACCACCCTTAGTGATTAAGTTAGCACCGGTCAGGCTTCGCTGAACCCGGGTTACGTCTTCATTAATCGTCGAGCTGTCTGTGACGAAGTCACCCCACATAATGCTGTCTTTGTCCTTCTCAAGCTTAGCGTAAACCTTGCTACGACTTTGTGCTTCATAGCCACGCTGCGAGCTGTCACCATGAATTGGGTACGACTTATTCGGATTAATATCACGGAATAATGTCGCATCAGCATCTTTAGCAGTATCAACCGATACTGTGAGATGCATGTCACCACGAATCCGACCTTTCATGAAACCAGCGGCTCTGGCGTCAAACTCTTTTTCATCAATAAACGGGGAGTTCGGGCCACGCTCGAAAACACTACCACCTATTTCAACCAAACCGACTGCAATTAGCGGTCTCAAAGGGGCAATCTGCACAATGTCCAGTTCATCACGCATTGAGCCATCTGTAACACGAACACGTATTTTCCCAGTACGCTCAGAGCTCCGAAGATGAATCACTCTCAAGCCATTTACGACACGAATTTGACGCCCCTGGTTTTGATTCTGAATATCTCTTTCAACCCATTGACCTTCACTGGCCTCAATCGTGACGAAGTTAACACCTCGGGCAAGGTAACCATTCTTGTCAAGTAACTTGAGCGTAATTGGCAAGTACGAACGGCCACCGTCTGCTGGAAGCTGATCAGTCTCACTACTAATTTTCAACACGTGAGCCGAAACAGGTCTCTTAAACACTCCTTTGGCTAAAACACGCTTGTTTCCAAACATATCCTTCGCCACAACTTCAAGGTTGTTTTTACCTGGATCTAGCTTAACGCCGTACCAAGCGACAACTTGTGCTTTTTCACGACGGTTCTCGATTTGCTCACCTAATTGAGACTTAGGAACTGCTTTACCGTTAACCATCAAGCTAGGTGTGAGTCCTTTACGAACAGCCACCATAAATCGACCATCCAGGCTCGTTTCAGAGGTAGGCCATAACCACTTGCCTGCCTTTGCTTGTTTATTGGTAACGGTCTTTACTTTTTCTTTAGCCGGTGGCATTAACGCAATACCACGTGGTGTCTCTAGTCGATCAGCCACTTCATCAGTTAGTTGCTCATAAATCGTCGATACCACTTTGGCCTCTTTGTTAAGCTTGGCTAAACGTAGCTTAGTCTTGGTAGCCTTTTTATCTAGATCGAAGCCAATTCTCACAGAATAGAAGTCGCCGATAGGGAAAACATAGGCCTTCGCTTTAAGTTCCTCTGGTAGCTTTTCCAAGGCTGCTTGAGCCAAGGTTTTTTCCATAAACTGTGAAGTTTGTATGGCATAACCTGTGGTTAGACTGCGCTTTTTACCTTTGCCACCACTATGCGTAGTTAAGTTTTTCTCGCTACCGTTCGAAATATCGCCATCACCTTCTGAGGATTTTGTAAGATCGCCAGAGGCTGAATCCTTAGTTGGATCATACTTTTGTGCATTTTCGAGCATCCAATCCGTTTGACCCGTGTTGCGAGCCTTGATCTCATCGAAGACTTCTTGCCTATTCTCTTTCGGACATACCGCTGCAAAATCAGCACGGTGAAATTCACCCGACGTCAAGTCCACCAGTCGACTGTTCGGATCAGCCATTTGACGATTGTCAGTTGGTTTAAAGACAATACCTTTTGGTAGCGTAATCGGGTCTATCTTGATTACATGGTTAGTAGAATCCAGACCATACAAACTGAACTGTCCATTAGCATCTGTAATGACCCAAGTACCATCTTCTAAGTAAAGCTTAACACCACCGATCGGCCATTCACCGCCGTTGTGAATGTTATTACAGTCGACGTCTACAAAAACTTTTCCAAAGATAACGCCACTATCAGATAACACACCTTCCTGCTGGATCTTAACTCTGACTTTAGTATTATTAGACGTAATCGGAACGCCAGTGGGTGTTCTTCCATCACCAACAGCGCTGTTGACACCATCACTTCCAACGGCACCAGCAGTTGTCCTCACACTGTACTTTAGGTTGTGTTCGATAAAATCGAGCACCCCATCAGCTGCACCAGTTACAAATGGTAAATTAGTAAATACCAGATTTGGTCTTGGCGTTCCTGCAGGATCAGCAATCGCTACTCCATCCAGTGTTGCTGACCCATCCACGTAGTTAAAGCCACGGGGTAATGTATCTGCAATTTTCACCGCATACAGATGGTTGCTTGAATGATTTTTAATCTTGATGTTATAACTAATCGTTCCACCAATACCAATTTCTGTCAGTGATGCTGTTTTGTCCAGAGTGAAGTCTGTATCCAACTCAGGATCGAGCGGGATATCAACAATCAACAGCTCAGTAAGTGTGAATACTCCACCACCAGAGGTTTGATTGTAGCCGTCCTTACCATACGAATAGGCATTAACGGTGCGAGGTGCTCCATCAGCTGGCGATATAAACTGAGTTGAAGCAACACTACTAGGGAACGTGTACTGCCCCGGGGGAACCACGTCCAAATAGTAATTTTGATTCGGATAAAGGAATGGGAATTGATAACGCCCATCGGCTCCAGTCAGCTCAGGTTCGTAAGGTATATCTGTTAATGGATCCAATGCAACTGAGCCATCTTCGTTGCGAATCCAAACCTGTGCACCCTCCACTGGAGAATTATAGGCCGAGTCAAACACAACCCCTAGAGGATCAATGAGTGCTGCGTCTTGTAAAACAGTAACCGTTCTATCACTACTCAGAGATACGGTTGCTGTAACAGTCAAATTGCCATCAGGATCACCATTTAAAACACAATTTGGCTCATCGGCGGTGTAATTGGGTACCGTTGAACTTGCTGGACAGCTTCGACCTGCCCCGTCTTCAGAATCACTCATACGAACTGGATGAAGACTTCTGAATATTCCGGTGTTGGGCCCAGTTTCTAACAACATCACTTTGACTGTATCGCCAGTTGCAGAAGTAACCGTTACCTCTATTGTTTCGGCAGTATCTTCATCTTCATTCACTGCACTTGAATTCATTTCGATGTAGACACCATCACGGCTAGCATTGTAGTTGTCTACATTACTATCCATGCGGTATAAATCAGCGTCTTCAAAATGGCTGTCATTTGAGAAGTCTGGCGACCCACCACTTTGTGTGATCTGCCGTTTGATATCTAAAGTAGGTGTTAGAAAACGAATCGTGGCATCTAGTGTCGCCTCAGGATTATTACCTTCACCGTTACGGGTATTAGCTGGCTCAATACTGGTACAAACACTATTACTGACAAATTCAGGTTCACCACCTTCAATTAAATCAAACATTGCCTGATTGTGAATAGTTGACGTTGTCACGTTCTGATTTACGATGACACTAAAATCTAGCTTTCCACTTTGGTTAGGTTGCATTTGGCTAACTGGAAGAAACAAGCCAATCTTTGATATCACGTCAGTACCATTCCAGACGCTAAAGCTTATCCAGCGATTAGTATCTTCATCCTGAACTGTTTGCACCAACACAATACTTTGGTTGGGTGCCGAAACTGGTGCCAGTGTATTTTGCAGCGTCACATTTGGTGGAAGAACATCTTCAAGTACCACACCGCTAATGTCTGCTCCGTCAAGTGAAATGATTTTACTTACAGGTATTTCATCCCCAATATTAGTAAAACCAATTTGATATTTAACGATTTCTCCCGCTTTTACAGGTACACCACAGTTAGGCGTTGCAGTTTTTGTAACCGTTAGCACCGCACCATCAATGATATCGACAATATCATTATCTACCCAATGCTCAGGTAATTCTGAGGCTGCAATTCCTGCCTCAAATTCTGGTGACGTTGTGCGGCTAGCCAAAATACTGTTTGAATTAGTAAGGATCTGATCATACAACCAAGGAAAAGCACGGATATTCATCCGATACTCGTCACCAAGTTGGGCATTGGAGGGCGTATAACCAGCAATGACAAATTCTTCTATTTCACCTGGTTTCAAGGTGTCAACTTTATAACAACTGACATTAGGTTCTGCTGGAATACAAGTAACCGTTGACCACTCTGGCTCACCTGGATCAGTTACTCCGTTTCCATTACTGTCCGTATAGACTTTAGTTGTTTGCAGATCACCTGAATCACCGAGGTTGTGGCGGATCCTCACCTCATATTCAGACGAGGTATTGCCGATGTTTGTCAGGCGATGTGGCAAGTCGACTTTCTTACTCGGAGTTGTATGCCTGACATTATCTGGCTCCAACAGTAAATCGTATTGTTTGGCAACAACAACACTGGACACATTAGAAAATGCACGCTTAACTTCGCCATCTGCTGTATCAAACCAGGAAATCTCAGCCTGATTTGTGATGACGGTACCAGAAGGTGTTTTCGCTTGCAGCTGTGACGTACCAGTTACAATTCCTAAAACGAGGAGACAGAGGGATGCAGCCCTAAACCAATTAGCAATTCGCATTATAAACTACCAGTTATTGTTATAATTTTTAGTTCCCGGAGTTAGCCGGGTCTGGAATGATCGGTGACTTCTGAATATCTCCGACAGTATCAGAAATATTCAGAAATCCTCTTGCCCGAAGGCAAGAGAAAATCAATTGCTTACTTAACTACTTATTGAACTTTAACAGTGAATTGACCTGTCATTTGCTCACCAGCAATCAGCTCACCACCGATACCGCCGGCTGGAGCAGATGCGCCATTGTTCGCAAAGAACTTAACTAAGCCTGCTGCATAAGTACCGTTATCAGCATCAGATGCGTCAGTTACACCGCCCACTGGGGTACAAGCATTTCCGTGACAGAACTTGAGCAAACCTGCTACTACATCAGTAAAGGCTGGCGCCGCATCCGAGATGACAACATTCTTTACCGTCGCAGTACCTTCATTGGTTGCTGTTAGATTCCATACAACACATTGACCTGGTTCTACCTGAGTCGTTTGTGTAGCTAGGAAACCTGTCTCAGGCGTACCATCGCAGTTAGTATCGATTGCGGCAGTCTTATCAAGACGTACCTGACCTAACATAACAGTCGTCTGGTCAGCAGCTGAAGTAATTGGAGTATCATTCACTTCAGTTACAGTGATCGTTGATGCATCAACAGCACCCAGAGGAGCATTAGAAGGAGAAGTTACAGTACTTGTCATATTGACATTTTCACCAGGCTCCAGGAACAGCTCTGGGATACCATCGCCATCAGTATCTGTGACTTCAATCAATACTGGGTTGCCGTTATCATCAACACCGCTAATGGTTGTGCCAGCCAAAGCACTTGTAAGTATTGTATCCGGAACGCCATCGCCGTCTGTATCAACATTAATAACAGTCGTCCACCCTGGTTGACTATTAGTTATGTCCATTTCAACCGTTTCGTCTTGGTTACCGTTGTTTTCTAACTGGTGACTGTACTCTACAGTACCACCTGGCTGAACCTGATTCTGACCGTTTGGAGTAATAACAACTTCACGATCTGCTTCAATATCAACGGCATTCGTTACACTGTCGCTCACACTAGGTGTTGATGTAGATGTAGCGGTGAAATTCATTTGATAATCTAAATCACCATCATTAGAAGTTAATGATGTTGCACCGTCATTTACCGCATCATAACCATCAACAGCACCTACTTGATCTGACTCGCTCAGCGCTTCAGCAGGATCAGATGAAATTGTTACTTCAGCTGTATAAGCAAATACACCGCCACCTGGAACCAATGGTGTTGTAGTGATTACATTACCCGCAGTGTCTTTGTATACAACTGTCCAACCAGCAGGAACATTGCTTGAACTCAGCAAGAATGAATCTGGGTTTCCTGACTCGTTTGCCAAGTGTAGATCAAATGTAACAACACTGTTAACAGTACCTGTTTCCAGAACTACTGGTGCTTCGTCTTGTGCGTTACTTACGCCATTGTCATTGAAACCATCCGCAACTGTAGATCCTTGATCTGCTGTTACGTTTGCGATATCAACTGTCGGTGGAGTGATCTCGCCTAGCTTCAACTTAGTATCATTCGATGCTGGTGTTGCACTTGTATCTGTACCAGAAGTTGCAATCAATGTAGCATTGTAACCATTTGCCGGAGCGCCAGAGACACCCGCCGGTAAGTTTGCTTTAACCATGATTGTCTCACTAGCACCCGGAGCCAGCATACCCGTATCAGGGAAACCATCATTGTCGGTATCTGTTAACTGAACTGTACCCGTTGCATCCCAATACGTGAATACTGTACCTGCTGGGAAACCATCCGTAGCATCGCTGGTTACGCCGACATTGAATACATCATCACCATTACCATTGTTAGTAATGACGTGCTGGAATAATACTTCTGCACCGGTTGCTGCAACATCAACAAACTGGGAGTCATTGGCTGAACTATCATCGTCACCACCATCATTGGTACCCAATGCAGCGCCTGCATCCGTATCCCATGCAACAACCCCGTAGATTTGAGGAATAGTATCGTTGGTGGTATTCGAAGGAACAACATCCCCAGGGTTCGGCCCTGAAGTAGAGTCAGATGGATTACCATCATCATTTGGATCATCAAATGAAAGGAAAGTATTATCTATATCCACGCCAGCAGCCCATGTAGGCTGGTACTCAACTGTATAAATTACAGTCACAGTCGTGTTAGGTGGCAACGTTACGTCTTTAGCAACAATTGCATCCAGAGTGTCTACACTGTCACCATCAAAGTTAATATCCCCTAAAGGACTTGCCGCCTCATTAATTGATGTAGTAATCAAAGGAACTACATCGCCTGCATTAATCAAACCATTTGCAGTGATGCTGCTGGCAACTAAAGCTACTTGAGTATCAGCGGCGCCATCGCCATTTGTATCAACCTCAGGCAATGCATCCACAATGTTTACATTCGAAGCATCACTTCCACCGTTATTCTTAACGGTCAGTGTATAGGTGATTTGGTTATTTGCTTCATCATGAACTGATGACTTGTTGAGGACTAGTACTGGACCTGTTGACACAGTAACTTCATCATCGTTTGTTCCATCAGTGCCGTCAACGTTGGTTCCAATATCCGCAACTGTAGCACCACCCGTAGATGTTGCTGTTAATTCAGTTGTAAGGGTTGAGCCGTTAGCAGCAGTTGTCGGTACTGCTAATGCAACAACCAAACTAACTTGATCACCGGCAGGAACACTAACTGGACCAGTGACTATCGCCTCCCCTGGATCAGGCTGCCCGTTGTTATTATCATCAAGATAAACAACACCACCGTTATCAGCTGCAATGGTGAAAGTATCAGCGATGTTACCCGTGTTGCTCAATGTGTGAGGGAAGTAAACTGTTTGACCAGGTGCGCCTGTCAGATTGTTGTCGTTTTCAATCGTTGCACTGTAAACCGGTGCAACGGTAACAACAGCTTCATTTGATTGTGCAGAATAGCTATTACCATTCGCATCTTCATACGTAACTGTTGCAAGGTTTTTAATTAGTGTTCCTGCAGCTGTCTGTGCCAGTGCCTGAGCACCGAAACCAGCCATGCTCCCAACTGCCAAAGAAGCAGCAATCAATCTAGCCAATGGCTTCATTTGATTTTTTGTTTTCATTGTTATTAATTCTCTTTATCAATGTATTCTAAGAAAGAAAGTGCTAAGCAAGCCCCCTGAAGGCTTTTGCTTAATAGTGCGAAATCTCATCCTGGCTCAATTATTTTTATAAATTAGACAATCATGAGCGCACTGAAATTTAGGAAAATAGTAAGCTTATTTTACCTTAACGCGGTAAGAATAAAGCTGCTTGCCAAAGCCCTGAATTGGCTGCTTTACCTTCCAACGGATATTGGTATATTTTTCCGCTGGGATTATCACTGTTTCCATTTTGCCGTTTGGCATACGCTGAGTACGACGTACTGGCTCGCTTTCAAAGTTTGCACCACCATCAATACTAACCAATAGGTCAGCTTCAACACCGGCTCTCGCACTGCGACCAACATAAATTGTATTGGCAGGAATTGGGCCACTGACAACTAAACCTGACAATGTTTTCTTCATCTGGTTTGTGTAAGAAAGATTGTACTCCAATACATTACCTGGCTCTGTTTGCTTTGCTGGTTGGCGATATTCTTTACCCTGTGCATTTGTTTTGACAACATATGCCTGCATATCACTGACCAAAGAAGGTTTACTCTTAGCAGTAACGCTGAACATAACCCCTGCCGACACGGTTACAATACATAAACCAAGTGCTAATTTTTTTAACATTTTCTAACCCCAAACTATTGTTTTTATGACTATTTATTGAGAACAACCAATATCAAATCTACTTCGGAATCTCAGAAGTGGTATTGGTCGGTAACACTAACAAGCTCTACAATCAGTTGCCATCTGCAGAACGCTGCGAGAAGAGTATGCGTTTTAAGCTGAATCTTTTATTAACCCAGATAACTGGTATTGTCTATTTAGCCACCAAAGAATTAAAAATGTCGTCCCGTAAATAGCTACAACAAAATCCATAACAATTATTTTTAGTTTTTCTATATTGGCAATACACTGGCCTCTTTTAGCGTTAAGATAAGGCGTTGTCATTTCTGTAGCTTGGGCTTATGAGTAGTTTGTTAGTTATTGTATTTCTAATTGGTCTGGCATGGTTTTGGTTTGACTCGGTGCGGGCTAAGGAAGCAGCAATTCGGGCAGCAGCTTGTGCCTGTAAAGAGATACAAGCTCAGTTACTTGATCAAACCGTTGCCCTGAAGCAATTGCGAATAGTCAGAGATATTAAAGGCCGCATACAGTTGCAAAGAAGCTACAACTTCGAATTAAGCATGGATAGAGAGGCTCGTTCTTTTGGAAGAGTTTTCCTGTTGGCCCAGAAAGTGTCTAGTGTACAACTCGACCATTCCGGTGGCACCACTATAATCTAGGTTAAAACGGGTTTATTCAGCATTGAAACCGACAACTACGGACTGGCCTATTGTGTCTATTTTAAATTCGATGTTATGATTTATCTTCTTAAAATTAATATAAATTAGGATTTTTATGTCTATCGCAAAAGTTACTGAAATCACCTCTAGTTCAACTAAAAGCTTTGACGATGCTATTGCTGACGGCGTTAAACGTGCCAATAAATCATTGAAGAACGTGACCGGTGCTTGGGTTGCCGATCAAAAAGTCACCGTTGAAGACGGAAAAATTTCAGGTTATCAGGTTCGAATGAAAATTACATTCGTCCTTGAATAATCAGCTTAACAACGAAAAACAGGCGTGCATCATAATATTGATACCGCCTGCTTTGGAAATTTGCAGGATTTAGCTTCGCAACACTAACGATTTAGAGATCTAATCTACTATCCCTTGTGCACCGTATTCACGTGCTAATTCCATATCTTTCGTTGTAAGTCCGCCCGACGCATAGATCGGTAGGTTTATTCTGCCCGATAGACTTTGGAACGTTGGCCACCCCAAGGCCTGCCTACCATCCTGAGCAGAGCTCGTTAAAACGGGGCCGATGATGATGAAGTCTAATCCCAGCCGCTGTGCCTTGAATAAATCACCGGGAGTGGAGCAAGTCGCCGAGACTTTGTTAGCCACTGGCCTCTCTTGGATTTTAAGTAATTCATCTGCACTTAGGTGGAGGCTATAATCGTTTCGGATTAAGGGAGGTGGTGACTCAAGAACTATTGTGGCGTTATTATCTGCCGCCTTATCAAGCAACCAATTAAGGCTTTCATGATCAGGCTTGAATATCGTCTCTTCCTCATTGAATGCCTGCAGAAACATGCGGTGACCAGACTCAAGGTTAGAAATAAACACTTCCTTGTAAGAATCTATATCCACCGCAGTACCTAAAATCTTGATCTGCTTTGGTAGCATAGCGGCTTCGACGATTGATGCATTTGCAGCTGGAAACTCAAACTCATTCAGACTTTCACATGCGACCCAACGAACCGGCTGCCCTTCCTTGCCGGCAGCTGTTCCATTCCATTGCAATACTTCGTAAACATCCAGATAAATCGCTTTATCTTCATACTCATGATACACACTGATTAGCCGGGTGCTATGGCCAATCTCAATCCCTAATTCTTCATAGAGCTCCCTAACTAAAGCTGAGCGTCGGGACTCTCCTTTTTCCACTTTGCCGCCAGGAAACTCCCACTTTCCACCCTGATGCTTATCAAGTGGCCGCTGAGCAATAAGGACATTTCCCTCAGAATCGCGGATAACTGCTGCTACAACCTCGATTGGCAGCATTGTTGGGTCATCATCATTCACCACTATTTTACTCGCAATTTTTTCTTGAAATAAGTTAGTGGTACAAAATCAGCGGCGCAACGAATAGTAGGTATCCAGCGCGCTAAATTATTCGCAGTAAATGCCCGGCCTTCGTGTTCTTTCTCGTAATCTCCATCATGAAAGACCACAACACCTTGACGCCCTTTACCTGAGCACATTTGACCCATCACGTTATCCAGAATTTTATCTCCGTTCTGATAATCGACGTTCCAATCATACGCGGTCATTTCCCAACCGATATGCTCGAAGCCATTACGCTTAACGGCTGCCATTGCCTGAGGTCTGGCTTTCTGGTTAAACCAACCATCGCCAAAAGGTAGACGAAATATTGGCGGCTCAGTGGTTAAGCTATCTGCAAGAATCACTTTTGCCTTTTGTATACTCCACTGCAGTCTATCGGCAGGAAGCTCTGAATGACGATCGTGATGATAGCTATGAGAACCAATCATGTGACCTTCTCGCTTCATCCGACTTAACGTGTTAACCCTTTGCTTACATAGCTGTAGTGATTTGCACTGAGCGCTATTAGGGTTGGATTGCTTACAGCTATTTTGATAACTTCTACAATCCACTTTATTACCCAAGACAAAAAAGGTTCCCTGAATTTTTTCACGCTTAAGCACATCCAGTACTTTGGGGGTTACATCCGAAACACCATCATCAAAACTCAGCGTGATTTTTTTCTTTACATCAGGGCATTGATATTTCGCCTTTACCTGAGCACAGTCAGGTTGTGCCGCTTGCACAGAAGGAACTAAAGGTAATGAGAAGAGTGCAAATATCCCAATCCATTTTTGTAATAATTTCATTAACTACGGTACTCCGCATTTATTGTTACATAATCGTGGGAAAGATCTGATGTCCAAACAGTCGAGTTAGCATCACCATCATTCAGATCAATCCCAATGGTAATTTCCTCATTCTCCATCTCTGATTGACCCGCTTGTTCGGTATAAGTTGCGACAGGCTGACCTGCTTCGATTAGCTGCGTATTCCCTAACCACAACGATAGCTTGGAAATGTCCAGATGTTTTACAGGGCTGCGACCAATGGCGGCTAAAATACGACCCCAGTTAGGATCACTCGCAAACAGTGCCGTCTTTACTAACGGAGACCGTGCTACCGTGAACGCAACTGCTCTGGCCGTCTCTAAATCAGGCGCAGATTGTACGCTCAATGTCACAAATTTAGTGGCACCTTCTGCATCCCGTATGATGGATTGCGCTAAATGCTGGCACATTTCATTTAACGTTTGTTGAAACAAAACAGCATCACTACCCCTCTCAATAATCACGCCTGATTTACCCGTTGCCATTAGCATCAAGGCATCGTTCGTCGAGGTATCCCCGTCAACGGTAATTGAGTTAAAGGACAAGTCCGCGGCCTGCTTTAGCATATACCGTAAAAGATCCGGGGATATCGCAGCATCCGTCGCTATATACGCCAGCATGGTCGCCATATTGGGCTCAATCATGCCTGATCCTTTAGCGATTCCGGTCAGCGTTATTTCCTTTTCGCCAACTGTTAACCGCCGACTAATTGCCTTGGGAACCGTATCTGTGGTCATTATGGCTTTAGCGGCAGCTAGCCAATTATATTGATCTAATCCTTGTAAAGCTTGAGGAAAAGCATTGGTAAACGGTTCTACGGGCAGCTGCTCGCCAATAACACCTGTTGAAAATGGCAGAACCTGGTCTGTATCAACGCTAGCCAGCTCACCCAAGCTTTGACAGATATTCCTGGCATTAGAAATGCCTTGCTCACCAGTGCCTGCATTAGCATTTCCTGAATTAATCACCAGAAAACGTGGCGCTTGATTTTTCAAATACTCGCGGCATAACAGCACCGGCGCTGCGCAAAAACGATTTTGCGTAAAAACACCTGCGACTGAGCTACCCTCAGAAACTTCAATCAATAGAAGATCATCGCGATCTTTATACCGTATGCCAGCCGCTGCCGTAGACAGACGTATACCATCAACGGCTAGCAGATCACTGACAGGAGTGTAATTCACCGCCATTTTATTATTTCCTATTTTATTTTAATGATTTTTAATAGTTATTTCAGTTGACCGTGACATTGCTTGAATTTCTTACCTGAACCACAGGGACAAGGATCATTGCGACCTACTTTTTCACCAATGCGTTGATAGGTTCGAGTGGTCTCCCCGCCAGCAGCATTTGCCGAATCATCGTCACCCAAAACGTTGGAAGCTTTTGCGTGAGAATATTCCATTGGAACTTCCTCATGCTCAGGTGCCGAGATCTCTTCAACAGCCTCTTGGGTGATTTGTATTTTCATCAGGAAGCTAACAACTTTTAGCTTAATCCGATCAAGTAAATCCTCGAACATTTCAAACGCTTCGCGCTTATATTCCTGCTTTGGGTTTTTCTGAGCATAGCCTCTCAAACCAACGCTTTGGCGCAAGTAATCCATTGATGCCAAATGCTCTTTCCATGCCTCGTCCAAGACATGTAACATCACATCTCGTTCGAGTTTACGCATATTCTCTTCACCAATAAGCGACTCTTTGCTCTTGAGTGTCTTATCAACTTCAGCCTGAATCCGGTCGCGAAGTGGCTCTTCATACAGTGCGTCATCACCATCTAGCCAAGTTTGGATTTCCAATACCAAACCAAACTCCTCTTCAAGTGCGGCAGTGAGTCCAGGAATATCCCACTGCTCATCCAAGCTTTGGGGTGGTACATATCGACTAATGATACTATCAATTACATCAAACCGAATGGACTCTACCGACTCCTGAACATCTTCGCCTTCTAACAATTCAGAGCGCTGTTGATAGACAACTTTACGTTGATCGTTTGCAACATCATCATACTCAAGCAAATTCTTACGAATATCGTAGTTGTGACCTTCAACTTTGCGTTGCGCATTTTCAATCGACTTGGAAACGATCTTGGCTTCAATAGCCTGACCTTTCTCCATGCCCAATTTTTGCATAATGCCCTTCACCCGCTCCGAGGCAAAGATACGCATCAAGCTGTCTTCTAATGATAAGAAGAAGCGTGATGAACCGGGGTCACCTTGTCTTCCTGAACGTCCACGCAGCTGATTATCAACACGTCGCGACTCATGACGCTCGGTACCTATAATATGCAATCCACCCGCGGCAACCACCGTATCATGCCTTTTTTGCCAATCGGCTTTTTCCGCAGAAACAGCAGCCTCATCGCCTTCTAACAAGGCAACGGCGGCATCTAAAGAACCACCCAGTACAATATCAGTACCACGACCCGCCATATTGGTCGCGATAGTTACTGCGGCGGGTCTTCCAGCATTTTCAATGATGTGTGCTTCACGTTCGTGCTGTTTTGCGTTGAGCACCTCGTGTTTGATTTTAGCTTTAGTCAACAAACCTGACAAAATCTCAGAAGTATCAATAGAGGCAGTACCGACTAGTACAGGCTGCTCTCGTTTTTGAGCCTCATGAATATCTTCAACGATGGCGTCGTATTTTTCACCTTCAGACATATACACCAAGTCATTTTCATCCTTGCGAATCGCTGGCATATTGGTTGGGATAACAACGACTTCCAAATCATAAATTTGCTGTAATTCAAATGCTTCAGTATCCGCGGTTCCCGTCATCCCGGAAAGCTTGTCATAGAGACGGAAGTAATTCTGGAATGTAATTGATGCCATCGTCTGGTTCTCAGGCTTGATGTCAACACCTTCTTTGGCTTCAATCGCTTGATGCAAGCCTTCAGACCACCGACGACCTGGCATGGTGCGGCCGGTAAATTCATCAACAATGACAATTTCACCATTATTGATAATGTAATCGACGTTCAACTGGAACAATGTATGCGCTCTTAGTGCAGCATTCAGGTGATGTAATACCGAGATACTTGAGCTATCAAACAACCCCTCACCTTCGGGAATAATTCCGGCTTCTTGCAGTAACTCCTCAGCCCGCTCATTACCCGCGTCAGTTAGGAAGACCTGCTTCGATTTTTCATCAACTAAATAATCACCAGGACCTTCTTCATCTTCTGGTGCCTGTGGTGTTAAACCAGGCACAACCTTGTCGATTGATTCATACAGGGTTGCCGACTCACTTGATGGCCCAGAAATGATCAGTGGCGTACGCGCTTCATCGATTAAGATTGAATCAACTTCATCGACAACAGCATAGCTAAGTTCACGCTGCACACGCTCCTCTTTACTAAACGCCATATTGTCGCGAAGATAGTCAAAACCGAATTCGTTGTTAGTACCGTAAGTGATATCCGACGCGTAGGCTTCCTGACGTGCATCCTGATCCAAGCCACTCACAATGACACCCGTAGTCAAACCCAGGAACCCGTAAAGTTTGGACATCCATTCAGCATCACGACTAGCAAGATAATCGTTCACTGTAATAACGTGCACGCCCTTACCCGGAAGTGCATTCAGATAAGCCGTCAATGTCGCTACTAAGGTCTTACCCTCACCGGTGCGCATCTCAGCGATACGACCATCGTGAAGTACCATACCGCCGATTAACTGGACATCGTAATGGCGCATTCCCATCACCCGCTTTCCTGCTTCACGAACCGTTGCAAATGCCTCTGGAATCAAAGACTCAAGTGATTCATCGTTTTTAAGTCTTTGACGAAATTCAGCTGTTTTACCCTGCAACTCCTGATCACTCAGTTGGCTGTAGCTATCTTCAAGCTCATTAACTTGAGCAACTACCTTTGCGTAGCTTTTTACCACTCGGTCATTACGACTGCCGAAGAGCTTTTTAGCGATCGATCCCATCATGATATTTATTTTCTCCCCGGATGGTTCCGGTATTATTTGTTCCCGTTTTTAACGGACAAAGATGTTTACCACATCGCGTAAACACCTCAATTGAATAAGGCTTAAATTGGAAATATTGGGGTAGTCGCTAAGAAAACAAGCGGGTCTCTGTTTACCAGCAAGGCTCAGAGTTACGCCAATATGAATTATTGAGCCGATTATAGTATATATCGACATATAAATTCACGCTTAACACTGTGACTAATTTGTATTGTTGTATTTGTCGGTGGTTTGCTAGTTGTTACTTCTTAAGAAAAATCATTGGATCAATGTGTTTATTATTTTTTAGTATTTCCAAATGCAGATGCGGCCCGGTCGATCTACCACTGGTTCCCAGGCGTGCAATCCTCTCCCCTATCGACACAGTTTGACCTTTTTTAACCAGCGACGCTTCGAGGTGGGCATAGCGACTAACAATACCCCCTGAATGTTTGATTTCTATGAACCGACCATAACCACCTTTTCTACCTGTGAAGATCACTTTGCCTGCAGCAACACTTAAAATATTTGAACCGCGCGGTCCTGCCAGATCAATTCCATTATGCTTTCTTTTCCTGCCAGTGAAAGGATCCTTACGCACACCATATTCCGAAGAAATATAGGCTGTGAGAACCGGCCAAGTTGAGACATTTTCAGACTCACCTAATATTCTGGATTTTAAAACCAATTGCATTCTTTCAAGTTGATTACTTCTCTCAATCAGCTGCTTCTTTAAGACGTCAGCATCTCTGGCCATCGAAGTTGTCATACTGCTAGTAAAGCGCTGAAAAATATTCCGCCCGCCCAAGCCGCCGCGAGCAGGTGGTTTATCAAAATCAAAGATACCCTTATCCAGCTTCGCCAACTTAACCATCCTCTTGGCAAACTCTTTAAGCCGCTGGCTTTCTCCATCTAGTTCTGCCAACTGTCGCTGTAATTGGTTAATCGCAGCTGGTCTGACTGACGCATCAACTGTATAGGTTGAGCGGCTTAACCCTCCTGCACTTTCGAGAAATATCGACACACCCATAATTATAGAGACTAACAAAATAATGGGCGCCATGAACTGCCGACCAAGCGAAATCTCGATGATCTGCCGCTCTCTTTGGCTATTTATTTTAAGTTGAAAACTCACATCTACATTCCTGCACGTACCAATATTGACACTTAATATCAGTTACACTACAAAGCATGAAACAAGTTAAGCAACTCCCAAATGCCTACATAAACGAAAGCATCAAGAATATTGACAGACTGTCGGAAAGAGTTTGTGAGTACACGCAAATAGATCCAAAACAACACAAATTGCATGTGTTACAGCGTCAGCAGGAAATTATCATAATCGTTGAGGATTCGATTCTTGCAAGTCAATTAAGGTACCAACAGAAGGCGATACTGACAGATTTGAATCAATCATTGCTCCGTGAGTACAAAACAATAAAAATAAAATTGTCGCCCCCGAAAATGATTCGAAAAACTAAGAAAGCGACCGCCAAATCATTGCCTAGCGATATTTCTGCTCTGCTCGATCAAACACGCAAAGATCTTGAGGCCGATTGATTAGCTTATCTTAAGCATAGCCGAGCTCACCAGCGTAGCTAGCCGTCGACTCTTTTTCAGTTTCCATCGTCGTCAGTTCCCAAGCGTCAGGCTGAGCTATCAACTCATGCAACAATAGATTATTAATTGCATGCCCGGATTTGTGACCGTGATAGGCCCCAATGATACTGTGGCCAAGCGTGTACAGGTCACCTATCGCATCAAGCATCTTATGTTTAACAAATTCATCTTGATACCTAAGACCATCTTTATTAAGCACCTGATATTCATCTAGTACTACGGAATTACCCAAGCTACCACCCAGTATCATATTCTTTGAACGCAGCATTTCTACATCTCGCATAAAGCCGAACGTTCGTGCACGGCTAATTTCACGACTATAGGATGACTTGGAAAGGTTGAGCGCTAACATTTGCTGCGTAGACTTTACGGCAGGATGATCAAAATCTATTTCAAAAGATACGCGAAAACCATCAAAAGGCCTCAGCTCAGCCCAGCCTGCTTTATTTTCAAAATGGATCGGTTTCTTTATTTTAACGAATTGTTTGGCGGCACGCTGCGTTTCAATTCCAGCAGATTGAATCAGATAGATAAATGGGGCAGCACTGCCATCCATGATAGGGATTTCAGAGGCCGTTAAATCAACATATGCATTGTCGATACCCAGACCAGCAAACGCCGACATCAGATGTTCAATAGTCGACACTTTCACGCCATCTTTAACCAAGGTCGTGCAAAGCATCGTTTCACCGACCGCTTCGGGAGAACTGACTATTTCGATTGGTTTTTCAAGATCTATCCGGCGATAGACGATTCCTGTATCAGGTGCAGCAGGGCGCAACGTTAAACCAACTTTTTGCCCTGAGTGCAAACCTATTCCCACCGTGTTAACAGTGCGTTGCAGTGTTCTTTGTGCCAGCATTAATTACCCCTGTAATCGAGCCTTTTTTCTTATTTTTGGTCGATAAACGTGTTATTTGGCTAGACCTTAAATTAGATCGAACCAATTCTAGTTTGATAGTGAATACTGCTATTCTAAATCGTAAAAACCTGTAAACGCATTCTATTAGGATTGGTTGACAAATTTTACATAACTTACAAAGTCTTTACCTTAATACGAGCGCCATATTGCAGTAAATTCAGTGACTTGTCTACAGTTGTGCCACTTTAGGAACTGATGCTGGTGAGTAGCGACCCTTAGCAAACTCACAAATCTGGCGAACGATACCATCACCTGACAGACCAATCTCTTCAAGTTGAGATTCACGCTCAGCGTGCTCAATATAGCCATCGGGTATTCCGAGATGTAATACCGGAACATCCAGATTCAAGCGCGCTAAGCATTCTGACACTGCGCTCCCTGCTCCACCCTGAATGGCATTATCCTCAAGGGTTACAATTAAATCGTAATGTTTAGCGGTTTCCGCAATGGTAATTTCATCCAATGGCTTAACAAATCGCATATTAATCAGACACGCTCCTAACTCATCAGCCGCATAGCTAGCAGAACTTAATAGTGAGCCAAATAGTAAAATTGCAATACCCTGTCCTTCTTGTAGCTGCTTCGCCTTGCCTATAGGCAGCGCTGACATTTCAGTCGCAACCTCGATTCCAACACCTTTACCTCTTGGATAACGAACCGCAGTTGGTCCATCTTCCAAATAAGCTGTGTGCAGCATTTGCCGGCATTCATTCTCATCAGCTGGCGCCATAACAATCATATTTGGAATACATCTAAGGTAAGAAAGGTCATAATTTCCGGCATGGGTTGGCCCATCAGCGCCCACAAGTCCTGCCCGGTCTATGGCAAACACTACCGGTAAATTTTGGATAGCTACATCATGAATCAGTTGATCATAAGCACGCTGTAAAAAAGTCGAATAGATAGCAACAATCGGCTTCGCACCATCACAAGCCATACCCGCCGCCAAAGTAACGGCATGTTGCTCGGCTATAGCCACATCAAAATAGCGCTCAGGGAATTTTTCAGAAAACTCTACCAACCCAGAACCCTCACGCATGGCAGGGGTAATACCAATAACCCGATCGTCTTTTGCTGCAATATCACAAAGCCATTGCCCAAACACCTGCGTGTAAGTTGGCGTGGAGACTTTTTTGCTTTTAACAATGCCCTTCTGGAGATTAAACGAGGATACTCCATGATAGCCACAAGGATCTATTTCAGCTGGCTCATAACCCTTACCCTTCTTCGTCACGACATGAACAAATCGTGGCTGATTAAAATCACGGATATTTTCAAACATTCTCACCAGCTCAAGCACATCATGACCATCCACTGGCCCGTAATAGACAAAGCCCATTTCTTCAAACATGGTTCCTGGCATCAACATACCTTTGGTATGCTCTTCCGCGCGTCTCGCCAGCTTCTTCACGCTCGGTGTACCGGACAAGATCTTTTTGCCCTGCTCCCGAATGCTGGAATAAAACTGCCCTGACAGCAATCTTGCTAAATATTTACTCAAGCCACCCACATTGGGTGAAATAGACATGTCATTATCATTGAGAACAACCAGCATATTGGCATCTAAATCACCCGCATGGTTCAGTGCTTCGTACGCCATCCCCGCCGTTAACGCACCATCCCCAATAACAGCAATTGCCTGCCGATCAATTCCTTGCTGCTTTGCGGCTAGAGCCATACCTAGCGCCGCACTTATGGAAGTACTGGAATGCCCTACCCCAAAGGTATCGTAATCACTCTCAGTACGTTTTGGAAAACCTGACAGGCCACCCTGCTTGCGAATATTTCGAAGTGCTTCTTTTCTTCCTGTCAGCGCTTTATGTGGATAGGCCTGATGCCCCACATCCCAAACCAGCCGATCTTCAGGTGTATTAAAAACGTAATGCAGAGCAACCGTTAATTCGACAGTACCTAGACCTGCTGAAAAGTGACCACCTGACGCTGACACCGATTGTAGGATAAATTCACGTAATTCATCGCACAGACCCGGAAGTGCTTCTTTACCCAATTCACGCAGGTTTGCAGGTGATATAATTTCTTCTAACATAGGCTTTTACTTATTTCGATTGACTATATATTGAGCAATATTATGTAACAGTTCAGCATCAGCCCCAAATCCTTCCAAAGCAAACATTGCCTCTTCATAAAGGGACTGCAACTGTTGCTTAGCGCCCAGCATCCCTAGCAGGGCAGGATAGGTTGGTTTGTTCGCTGCAATATCAGCCCCTTGCTGCTTCCCTAAGATTTCGGTCTCACCTTCCACGTCCAGAATATCATCCTGAACCTGAAAGGCTAGACCCACTGCTTTCGCATAGCGGCTCAAGGCCTCTCGCTGAGTTTGAGTTACCCTATCATCACAATACGTTGGCATCACAACACAAGCATTAATAAGCGCACCTGTCTTGTGTGAATGCATAACTGCAAGCTGCTGTTCGGTTAGGCTCTTTCCAACAGAAGCAAGATCAATCGCTTGACCACCAACCATTCCCATAGAACCCGACGCTATTGCCAGTTGTTTTACTAATCTTAATTGATTTTGAGCGGTCACACCGTCCATTGACTCACTGATTATTTCAAATGCAAGCGCTTGCAATGCATCCCCAGACAAAATCGCCGTCGCTTCATCATAAGCTTTATGGGCAGTTGGAATTCCGCGACGCAAATCATCGTCGTCCATCGCAGGCAGATCATCGTGTACCAATGAATAAGCATGAATACATTCAACAGATGCAGCAATACGATCCAGTGAAGATAGAGGTATCTTAAGAGCCTGACCACTAGCATAGACTAAACCAGGCCTGATTCTTTTCCCCTCGGCAAGCACTGAGTAGCGCATCGCGTCATGCAACCTTGTGGGTGATATATCCACCTTAGGTAAAACTTCATCCAGAACACGTTCAATTCGTACCCGATATATTTCAGGCAATTTCAAACTACTCATCGTTTAAGAAGTCTTCCTCTCCATCTTCCGTTAGCAACGTTACACGCTGCTCAGCTGATGCCAGTAATTTTTGGCACTCACGGCTTAATTTCACACCGTCCTCAAACGATTGCAACGCCTCTTCGAGGCTCATTTCGCCTTTTTCCATGCGGACTATAGTCGCTTCTAGCTCAGCAACGGAGGCCTCAAAATTAACTTTATTTGGTTTCTTGCTCATGAAAATGATATTGATCTTTCAAAGATTGAAATGCAAGTAGTTAATGAGGCAGTAAAAGTTCTCTTTAACACTGACCAACAAACTGCGATAGCTAAAACTCTAAGAATATCAAAATAAGGGTTTCTATTTTTGTCAGAAACAAAAAAGCCGCAGTTGAATGCGGCTTTTAATAATTTCCAGTTGATACCTAAAACGCGATTTCTGTTTTAAGCTTTTTGATGGCACTACTTTCAAGTTGACGGATTCTCTCAGCTGAAACCCCATACTTGTTAGCCAAGTCTTGAAGAGTGGCTTTCTTGTCAGCCAACCAACGACTAGCAAGAATATCTTTACTGCGATCATCCAGCTCCGCCAAGGCACCATTAAAGAGTGATTGCGTGTGATCTTCCCAATCCTGAGCTTCTAATAAATCAGCGGGATCCTCGTTCTCTGTTGGCAATAAATACTGACTTGGGGCATAGGCTCTATCGTCATCATCCTGCCCTGGGGCAAGATCAAATGAGATATCCAAGCCGCTCATGCGCTTTTCCATTTCCATCACATCTTTAGTGCTGACACCGAGATCGGTAGCAATCGCATCGGCTTCGGCTACATTTAACCAGCCCAAGCGCTTCTTACTGCTCCGCAAATTAAAGAACAACTTTCGCTGAGCTTTGGTCGTAGCAACTTTAACAACCTTCCAGTTCTTAAGGATAAATTCATGCATTTCTGCTCTTATCCAATGCACAGCAAACGATACAAGACGCACATTAACCGTGGGATCAAAACGTTTCACCGCCTTCATCAAGCCAATATTTCCCTCCTGAATCAAATCTGCGAGCGGTAGACCATAACCACTATAACCGCGCGCGACTTTGATCACGAAGCGTAGATTATGCATAACCAGAATTCGCGCTGCTTCCAGATCACCAGTTTCCACAAGACGAGTAGCATGCGCTCTCTCATCTTCTACACTTAGTACCGGTACTTCATGTACCGACTGGACATAGCTTTCCAGACTACCCGCGCTAACAGATAATGCTGTACTACTTAATGCCAGTGACTTACTCATATTTTACTCCAATTTCTAACTATTTTTAGCACTCATATACTGAGAGTGCTAATTCTTAATTTAGTTCCGGCTAAAGTCAAGTAAATGACAAAAATTTAAGCTAAATAGTCTCTCGTCGAATCATTTCAAAGGCATTCTTGGCGGCAGCGACCGTATACTCTATATCTTGCTCAGTGTGTGCTGATGAAACAAAACCTGCTTCAAACGCCGAAGGTGCCAGATTTATGCCTTGCTCAAGCATCTTATGAAAAAACTTATTAAAGCGCTTCACATTACAAGCCGTGACCTGCTGATAGCTTGTGACTTCTGGCTCTTCTGTAAAGAACAAACCAAACATCGCACCTACCTGATTGGTAGAGAAAGCAATGTCATTTTCTCTAGCCGCAGCCGTAATTCCCTTTAACATACGCTCTGTTTTGACATCCAGATCTTCGTAGAACCCATCACGACTAATTATTTCAAGTGTCTTTAAACCTGCCGTCATTGCAATGGGGTTACCTGACAAAGTACCCGCCTGATAAACAGGCCCTGTTGGTGCTAACTGTTGCATGACATCAGCACGGCCCCCAAATGCCCCCACAGGCATACCGCCACCAATGATTTTTCCTAGCGTCGTCAAATCAGGCTTTACATTGTAGTAACCCTGAGCGCCAGCGCGAGCCACCCGAAATCCTGTCATCACTTCATCAAAGATCAGCAGAGCTCCTGAGTCATCACAGACCTCTTTTAATGTTTCCAAAAAACCCGGTACTGGCGGAACACAGTTCATATTGCCGCAAACTGGCTCGACGATGATGCAGGCAATACTGTCACCTTTTTCCTTAAACAGTGTCCTTACCTGATCGGCATCATTATAATCCAATGTTAATGTATGCTTCGCTAAATCAGCGGGCACACCGGGAGAATTTGGCAAGCCAAAAGTCAGCGCACCTGAGCCAGCTTTAACCAGCAGCGAGTCGCCATGTCCATGATAACCGCCTTCAAATTTAACGATATCGTCTCGACCAGTAAATCCTCGCGCCAGACGGATCGCTGACATAGTTGCCTCTGTACCTGAATTAACCATCCTCACCATTTCGATTGAAGGCATGATTTCGCGAACACGTTCCGCCATTGACACTTCTATCTCAGTCGGCGCGCCATAGCTCAGACCACGACCAACTGCTCCCCTGACAGCATCTAATATTTCTGGATTTGCATGACCCGCAATCATGGGGCCCCAAGAACCAATATAATCGATATAACGTTTGTCATCAGCATCGTAAAGGTATGCCTGCTCTGCTCGCTTAATAAATAACGGCGTCCCACCCACCCCTTTAAACGCCCTAACAGGCGAGTTAACACCACCTGGGATCACTTTTTGCGCACGGGAGAACAACTCTTCAGACTGACTCACATTAACCTCTTGCTTCTAAGTATTACTTAGTGATTTTTCCGGATGGATTACTGAAATTATCGTTTAATTTCCAGACAAAACAAATCCACATCATTTCGAATTGACAGAGTTTACCACTAACTCGACATAAAAAAACCGGATCTCACTTCTCAGCAAGACCCGGCTTTAGTTCTTTCTTATTTGCTTACTGTGCGTCTAGCAGTTTTCTGATGGTTGCGGCTCGCTCTGGGAAGAACAAACCAATAAAACCAACCATGTTAGAAACGCGCTCACCGTTGCCCTCAGTAATCATAGGCTCAGCGATATCAGCATATAACTCTGCTGCTTTCTTTGGATAACCCTGACGCCAAAAAACATTGCCAAGCTCACCTTTGTGCTCAATGACCTTTGGCTCTCGGGTGATTAGCTCTGAGTAAAGACTAGCGGCTTTATCGAGGCCATTATCCCAGTAGGCTTCTCTAGCCATCATCAGCAAATCATCACTTGATTTATCTGACAAATCATCTTCTTTTACAGCACTCGCCTGCTCAGTAGCGGCTTCTGTACTAGCTGAAGCTGTTGCAGTTGCTGCTTCCTGACTTTCACCGGTTGACTCCTCTGAGTTATCAGCTTCGGTCACAACAGCGGCCTCTGTTTCAGCAGAAACTTCTTTTACATCTACAGCTGTCTCAGCATTAGCTTCTTTTACAGCATCAGTGCTTGCCTCAGCAGTTGTATCGACAGCAGACTGTACTGTGGATGCAACCGCAGCGGTAGCTACCGTTGCTGCGGCAGCAACAGACGCCGTTGCTGGCTTAACTGTTTCGGTAGCGACAGCAGCTGTTTCAACTACTTTAGTTTCTACAGCAGCAGTCGGTTGTTCAGTTTCTTTTTTACCCCCGCCAAAAATAGAAGCTAAAAGAATCGCTAAAATTCCGAGCCCCCACACTGTAACAACTACCTTATTGGTTGCTAACCAACGAATCATATCCATCCAAATTCTCCTTATTCTCTTCCCCGGAAACCAGCTAAAGCAACCCTTACTGTACTGGCTCAACTACGTTACCTTCGTCTTTGGTATCAACTTCGGCTTCAGTTTCACTATGCTCACCATGATGTGCTTCATGCATCTCTTTATACGTCGTTGCACCTTCGCCAACCATATGGCTACCCGAATTCAATCCGTACGAATATGCAGGTACCGGAACAATGATCACACGCTGAACTTTAGCTGGCTTACCATCAGCACCTAGCTGTGGTGAATTTTGCTTAAGCATCATTTCACTGAACTGTTTCATCATCATCTGTTGCTGCTGCATCATTGCTTGGCGATGCTTAAGCTCCATCTGACGTAACTGCTCTTGATGAGCATGATTCTGAGCATCAGCAGATGCTGTGACAGCGACCTCTTCAACAACGACAGTTTCTTCAGTCTCAGCAGCAGCTGTATCTGTATCTGTATCTGTATCTGTTAAAGTTTGAACGGCAGTTTCTGCTACTTCTGTTGTTTCAGTGGCAGTCTCTGTTGCATCTTCAGCTGTCTCCGGCACCACCTCTATTGTTTCAGTGGCAGTTTCTGTTGCCTCTGTAGCTGTCTCCGCCACAACCTCTGTTGTTTCAGCGGCAGTTTCTGTTGTTGCCTCTGCGACTGTCTCCGTCACCACCTCTGTTGTTTCAGCGGCAGTCTCTGTTGCAGCTTCCTCACCCTTATCCTGGAACGGACCTGGAGGAGGAGGAGGCAAATCCCCGGTTTCAGCCGATGCAGCTGTCTCTTCGCTTACGGTCTCAGTAGCTTCCATGGTTGCAGCTTCAGTGCTAGCCTCTGCTGTTTCTGTAGTCGCTGCGACCTCAGTAGTAGCTTCTGCTGTTTCCGTGGTTGCTGCAACTTCAGTAGTGGCTTCAGCCGTCTCTGTCGTTGCTGACTCAGCTTCCGTGCTTGCCGCCTCTGTGCTTACTGCGGCAGTCGCTGCAGCTGCTAACGCTGTAGCGCCTGCGGCAACAGCAGCGGTTCCATCAGACGCTGTTTCAGTCACCTTACTTGTATCAACTGCTGGCATCTCTGGCTTCATTTCTGCTGCTTTTTCAACAGTTTCTGTCACAGCTGCTTTTGCTGTATCAGCCGCATCACTAGCACTATCTTTAGCTGTATCAACTGCAGCCGTTGCCGTTGAATTAACTTCTGTAACAACCTGCGAAGCTGTATCAGTAACTGCACTGGCAGCTCCTGTTGCAGCGGCACCAACTGCGCCAGCCGCGCCCGTCGCAGCTATTTTGGCTCCTGAGCTCATATCACTTTCGTTATCCGTAAGTAAGATTGCTCCTGAAGCAAGAACAGTTGCAGCAGCAACTGACAAGACACCTTTCTGCATTGATTTCATAACGTTTCCTTCATGCTAAAAGTTAAATTTAGTCCCAATCGTGAGCGTAGCACGACCCTGAAATTTCTATTATTCTATGATGACTTTGAGGAAACCAAAGGATTGATAGTCCTACTACAAACAAAAGCTTGCAAATGATTTACAAGCTTTCGCCACCAAATTTCTTATGAGTTAGTCGTTAAAACATTACCATTTGGTTCATCTAAATTATTTCTGTGACTATTATAGACAAAACTATCCCCTGTTGTCGCCATTGATACCTGAATATTTTAAGTAGGTATCAACTTTATCGATAAAGGGGGGATTAACCTTGTACTTTGAGAAACAGTCCATTAGGGATAAATGGGCACTACTCGTCGAATCTCACCCCAACGTTCGGTTGATAATTTGATTTCGATGCCTATCGGCAAATCCTTTTTTGACCATGCCTCCAAGGTTTCGCCTGCTTCAGAGAAAAAAGACACCTTAGCTTCAGTAATGTTATCCATGAGATTCATCGTCAATGGCTCAGCGTCACTATGATCAATCAGGTTCCAACTCAAACGTTTAAGCTTTTCCTCTTCAATGACATAGTGCACTCGCTGCAAGTTGCTACGACTCAAATCGGTTGGATTGGAATTGCCAAATCGGCTGAACTCGATTAAAGGGTCGCCACCGCCATCTGCCTTCAAAGCTTGCCCTATTTCCGAGTAGCCATCATTTCGCGGCCTCGTGCTCAATTGACGGAGATCTTTCTCAATGAATACCATGGCTCTTTGCAACCGCTTGAGCGAAGTTTCGTTCTCTAACGAAGACTGATCATTTAGCATAACTGAGGATAAACCTGCGTACGCAACGACGGTCATTAGCGAAAAAATCGCCATCGCCACCAGCAATTCGATCAAGGTAAATCCAGCATTGCTTGACTTGGCTTTCATAACTTTGCAATAAACCCTGTCACGGAGGCAGCAAGATCATCTTCATCTGCATCCTCTAATCTTACGTCGATCGTAACTTTAAGCACGAGGTCATCTGGAGTGGCTTCAGCTTTCTGCTGCCATATCCAGGTACGCATCATCATCTCCTCTTTGCCGCTTTCAGCTCTAACCGGAAAGGCTCTGCGTAACTTAAGCGTCGCCAATTGATTTAAACCTACCCACTGGGCAGCAGTTCTATCAGTAAGTGCGGAGCCATTCGTCGCAGCGCTAATAGTGACTTTTGCGGCAGTACCCAGTGCAGTGGCAACGATTAAGAGTGCAATAAGCACCTCAATTAATGTAAAACCAGATTCATTAAGGCGAGGTCTGATAACGCTATTCTTCATTAAACGACTCCTGAGTAGATTCACCTAATGGATCAAACTCCAGACTTAGATAGTGCTGTTCCGAGAGTGCTAATTGGTACTTAAAAGGACTCATTTCACCACTTGAGTGAAACAAAATAGTCGGCTTCACTAGCTCAGGATCATCAGCGATTTCAGGCAGAACCTCGACATCTTCAACTAGGATACGCTGCTTAAAAAACTTTTCTATTTGCTGCGGCTGGAGCGGTTCTTCTTCAAACTCCTGCCACCCGGTCTTTACTCGCTGAACAAACTTATAGCTTTCTTCATCGACAATCAGACCCAAATCCTGTGACTGCAATATAGCTTGTGTTTGAGCATAAACTACCTTCGACTGGAAGCGATCCACTTCAGTTTGCAGTAGTTCAGCACGGTCGCCTGGGAGATAAGGAACAACAAAAGCTGTCAGGATCGCCATCATCGCGATAACAACCATCACCTCCAGCAAAGTAAATCCCTGACTCTTACTGATTCTCCGACTTGGTTTTATAAACGTATTCACTGAGAAACTCTATTTCAGCTGCCAGCTACCAATATCATCATCACTTTTTCGTCCATCCGGACCAAATGAGAAGATATCGAAATCTTCATGGGTACCGGGATTGAGATACTGATAAGGATTTCCCCAAGGGTCGACAGGCACTTTATCCAACTGTTTTTTCCAGCGATTACTTGGCTCAGGCGAACCACTTGGCTTACTGACCAATGCTTCCAAACCCTGCTCTGTACTTGGTAGATTAAAGTTATCTAATTTATAAAAGCCTAGCGTACTTTTAATATTCTTGATTTCAATTCTCGCGGCATCTTCCTGCACCCCTGAGAATTTATCGATAATATTAGGCGCTACGATAGCCCCAATAATAGCAATGATAGTTACTACAACAATTATCTCGAGCAGTGTGAAACCCTTTTGCGAAGAAAGGCTACGCATATTTCTTGTTCGCATATTTTTGAAACCTGTTATTGTTTAATGTCTTCTTTATTAATTTTGCCACAGTTGCCGTACTTAACCAAACAAATGAACCTGAAACTACTAATAACAGTACTAGCGGTCTCTCTATTAAGCTTTTGTCTACAATTCTGGCAGCCACAGTTGGTTTATACTAGGGAAACTGTTTCTCAAGGGGAGGTCTGGCGGATTGTTACGTCGCAACTTGTTCATACGAACTGGCCTCACTATCTTCTTAATCTCAGCAGCGTTTGGTTGTTTGCATTCTTATTCTATACCACTATAAATTTTAAAACATTTACCATAAATTTATTTTCATTGATTGTCGCGGTCGGTGTTTGCATACACCTTTGGGAGCCTCGCATTCTTTGGTATGCGGGTCTTTCTGGAGCAATCTATGGACTCTATTTAATTGGCGCATATTCCGCGTTGAAAAGTGATGACTATTTAATTGGTATAGGTACTGCTTTATTGATTCTTGGCAAAGTTGGCTTCGATCATTGGTTTGGGCCGATACAAGATAACTCTGAACTGATCGAAGCACGTGTGGTAACTGAGGCGCATGTATATGGTATCTGCGCAGCGCTGGTTTTAATTTGCTCTGATGCAACGTCTAGTCTTATCAGAGCCAAACCTAAGCCAGAGGCATGAACCAATTAATGACTAATGCTCAATTAGTTTCGCGTTCAACCGCGCGATAGCCGATATCATCTCTATAATAAACATTATCCCAGCTTATTTGATTGCTCAGCTCATACGCTTTTGATTGAGCAAGGCCAACCGTCTCACCTAAACCAACGGCACATAACACCCGTCCACCAGACGTGACCACTTCTGAATCGCTCAGAGCGGTTCCTGCATGAAATACTTTTGCATCTTCACTACTTGTAGCCGGTAAACCGCTGATTATATGACCTTTCTCATAGTTCTCTGGGTACCCACCCGCCGCTAGTACCACACCCAGTGCAGCTCTAGTATCCCAATCGATCGTAGCTTGGTCTAAATTACCATCAAGCGCCAGATCCAGAAGCTCAACCAGATCTGATTTTAGACGCATCATGATTGGCTGAGTTTCCGGATCGCCAAAACGCACATTAAATTCCAGCACCTTAATATCACCCCTAGGTGAAACCATCACACCGGCATATAAAAACCCGGTAAAAACATTGCCTTCCGCAGCCATCCCTTGAACGGTTGGATTAATCACTTTCTCCATGATCAAATCATGAACTTCGGCCGTCACCACAGGTGCTGGCGAGTATGCACCCATTCCACCCGTATTCGGACCAAGATCACCATTATCTCTGGCTTTGTGATCCTGCGAGCTTGCCATGGGCAGGCTAGTTGCCCCATCGGCTATAACAATAAAGCTGGCCTCTTCACCTTCCAAAAACTCTTCAATAACCACACGATGTCCCGCATCACCAAAAGTATTGCCAGCAAGCATATCCTCGATCGCTGCAATGGCTTCTTGCTCAGTATGAGCAATAATTACACCTTTGCCCGCAGCCAAGCCATCTGCCTTGACCACGATGGGGGCACCGACTGATTTCACATAAGAAACCGCTTCGTCAATATCGGTGAAATTCCCATAAGCGGCTGTTGGAATGTTGTATCTGGCTAGGAAGTCTTTAGCAAACGCTTTTGATCCTTCTAACTGTGCTGCCTGCTTGCTTGGGCCAAAACAACGCAATCCTGCGTCATTAAAACGATCCACAATGCCATCTACTAGAGGCGCTTCGGGGCCCACAACTGTTAGCTCAACATTATTGCTTCGGGCAAATGACAACAATGCCTCGATATCATCTGATTCGATCGCAAGATTTTTTATCCCTGCCTCTAATGCGGTACCTGCATTACCTGGAGCAACGAATACCTCAGTTACTTTTGACGACTGAGCAATCTTCCATGCCAATGCGTGCTCACGCCCACCACTTCCTACCAGCAATACCTTCATGCGATAACGATTCCTAAAGATTCCTAAAAAAGGCAACATTCTAACCTCTTATTCTTAAATGTCATAAGCAACCTCAGAAATAATCATCAGTAACACCGAAAAATGACTCAATCGTTTAAGCTCTGTTCACCCTCGTTCAATCAATAACTGATACAATTATTTTTTTGATCTGATGACAACAGAACTATGCAAGTAACTCTAGCTAACCCACGTGGATTTTGTGCCGGCGTTGATCGCGCCATCGATATTGTTGATCGTGCCATAGAATTACTAGGCGCACCGATCTATGTACGCCATGAGGTCGTTCACAATAAGTTTGTGGTGGATAATTTGAGGGAAAAAGGCGCGGTATTTGTTCAGGAGCTTGATGAGGTGCCTGATGATAATACGGTTATCTTCAGTGCTCACGGCGTATCTAAAAAAGTACAGGATGAGGCGAAACGCAGAGGCCTCAAAGTCTTCGATGCAACCTGTCCACTTGTGACCAAAGTTCATATGGAAGTGGTTCGTTACAGTCGTGAGGCACGCGAAACCATTCTTATCGGTCACCGGGGCCACCCAGAGGTTGAGGGCACAATGGGTCAGTACGACACTAGCTTTGGTGGATCTATCTATCGGGTTGACTCAGCTGAAGAAGTGAATGAACTAAATATCAAAAACCCTGAAAAAATTGGCTTTGTTACGCAAACAACCTTATCAGTGGATGATACCAACGCGGTGATTGAAGCCCTCAAGCTTCGCTACCCAGATATTGAATCACCAAAAAAAGATGATATTTGTTATGCCACTCAAAACAGGCAAGATGCGCTTAAAAAACTGGTTGATAAATGCGACCTAGTGCTCGTGGTAGGATCACCTAATAGCTCTAACTCTAACCGTTTACGTGAAATAGCTGAGAAGAAGGGAGTGCCAGCTTATCTAATTGATGGTGCTGAAGATATCAAAGCAGAATGGTTAAGTGACAAAAAAAACATTGGATTAACAGCCGGTGCGTCTGCTCCTGAGGTACTCGTTCAACAGGTAACAGATCGACTCAACAAAATGGGCGCAACCATCTTACCAGACACTCAAGGTGTTGTTGAAACCGTTTCATTTGTCCTGCCTAAAGCGTTGCGATAGATCAGTATTCTTCTAATCTAACGCGACCTGTTCTGGCAATCTTGATTTCTTTTTTCGTTTCCGCCGCGTTTTTACCAATTCTGAACCCTACCGGACTTGCTGGCCTGCCGGAGAAACGGTAAGTAAAAAAATCTGTCGCCGCTGAAGACGTGGCGACGATGGAGGTACTACTGACCTCCTCTTGTACTCTCAGCAGCAGGTCGCTGTCGTTGGTGCCATCACCATCCAAGTCGCAGGTCGTAGCCGCCAAACTGAGCGCACCATCATCGCCGCAATCCGTGAATATAATCCAACCCGCAGCATAATCATCTAAAGAGGCATTGCAGCTAGTGCCATTATTACTAGTACAGATAGTGACCGAAATACTACGTTTGGCCGCTTCGCTGCGTGCATACATAAGCGCACTTAAAAAGTCATTCGAAGCCGATGAAATTCGATTGCTTTCAATCATTTTAGTAAAACTCGGAATCGCAATACTCGCCAGAATCGATGCAATACTAATCGTAATCAGAGCTTCTACTAGAGTAAAACCATAGCTGCGGCGCTTTAATGTAATTTTCATTATTATTCATATCCATTAATACCTCCTCCAAGACTAGCAAGATAAGCAGTCGAATTGGATTAAACATGGACAACTGGTATCGCAAAAGTTAAATCACTGTCGCCAAAAAACAGGGGTCATCACCACCAGCAGCGTAAAAATTTCCAGGCGCCCCAATAGCATCGACAAGCAAAGCACCCATTTGGCAAAATCATTGATTGAAGAATAGTTTTTCACGACATCACCTAAGCCTGGGCCCAAGTTGTTAAGGGTCGCCGCAACTGCCGAAAAAGCAGTCACCTGATCTTCACCGCTTGCCATAATCAGCAACATAAATAACACGAAAACGCCAATATAGACTGAGAAAAACCCCCATACCGCCTGCATGACATTATCAGGCACGGGCTTGCGATTTAACTTAACTGAAATACGCGCACTTGGGTGAATCAGCTTAAGTATCTCTCTCATGCCTTGCTTAAACAGCAGCAAGACACGAACCACTTTCATGCCTCCCGCTGTCGAACCTGCACACCCTCCCATAAAACTAGAAAAAATAAGCAAAGCCGGCACAAATACTGGCCAGTAGGAATAATCAGAGGCACTGTATCCAGTCGTGGTAATCATCGAAACGGCCTGAAATACTGAGACGTAGGCTGTTTCAGCTAAAGTGCTGAAATGGTTGTTTACATAAAAATACAAGATACAAATGGAGCTAACAAGCAGCACACAGTAGATAAAAAATCTTAACTCAGAGTCCTGAAAATACAACCTGATATCTTTCTTACGCCAGACCAGAAAATGCAGACTAAAGTTAGCACTCGACAACAGCATAAATACAATCGCCACACTTTCTATCGCATGACTTTTAAAGTAGCCGATACTCTCGTCATGCGTTGAAAAACCGCCAATTGCAACCGTAGAAAAACTATGGCCAACCGCATCAAACCAATTCATTCCGGCTAACTTATAAGAAACTGCGCACACTACTGTAAAGCCGAAATAGATTAGCCAAAGCAGCTTAGCGGTCTCTTTGATTCGTGGTGTTAGTTTTGAATCCTTAATCGGCCCGGGCGTTTCTGCACGATACAGCTGACTACCACCCACTCCCAGAATCGGCAATATTGCTACCGCCAGAACAATTATCCCCATACCTCCCAGCCATTGCAGCTGCTGACGATAAAACAAAATAGAATAAGGCAAGCCTTCAAGCTTGGTAATAACAGTTGCGCCAGTGGTAGTAAGCGCTGAAATTGACTCAAATACGGCGTCCGTAATACTGAGTTCTAACTGCTGGGATAAGATTAGTGGTAATGCACCGGATACACCCAGAACGCCCCAGAACAGAATGACCACCAGAAAGCCGTCTCTAAGCCGCAATTCATTGCTATGCGAACGCACGGGAAACCAGATGATTGCGCCGCCAATCAGCAGCATGAAGAACGATTTGAGAAAGGGTAATAGGTCAAGATCGTTATAGAACCAACCCACAATCATCGGGAATAGCTGAGTGAAGCTAAATAACATCAGCAGTAAACCAAGAATCCTCTGAATGACTGAATATTGCATGATTCAGATATACACCATACCAACCTGAAACATCTTTTCAATCGCAGGAATGTAGCGCTTATCCGACAAGAAGAGAATGACGTGATCGTTCTCTTCTATCACTACAGAACTACTGGGTAACACGACCTCTTTCCCTTTTACAACAGCACAAACGGTGGAGCCTGGCGGTAGTTTTAGTTTCTTAAGCGAACGACCGACGACGCGAGAAGTTTTCTTATCACCATGAGCAACCACCTCTAATACCTCAGCAGCCCCCTTACGCAAGGCATGAACGGACACAATATCGCCTTGCCTGACATGCGCCAGCAAGCCACTCAAGGTAATTTGCTGAGGCGATATCGCCATATCGATAATGCCACTTTCCACCAAATCGACGTAGCTTGGCCGATTGACTAGTGCCATCACTTTTCTGGCTCCGAGACGTTTTGCCAGCATTGCAGATAAAATATTGGCCTCATCATCATTGGTCAATGCACAAAAGACATCCACATTAGCAATATCTTCTTCTTGCAGGAGATGCTCATCCGCGGCGTCACCTTCAAGTACCAGTGTCTTGTCCAACTGTTCAGCTAAAATCCCCGCGACCTCTGAATCCTTTTCTATAATCTTAACTTGATAGCGTTCATTTTCAATCATGCTTGCCAGCGTACTGCCAACATTTCCTCCGCCTGCAATCATTATTCTCTTATAGGGTTTCTCAACAATACTCAGCTCACTCATGACTACGCGTATATGCTGAGCACTAGCGATGACAAACACCTCATCATCGACTTCAATCACCGTATCGCCATTGGGCAAGATTGCTTTTCCTTTACGGAAAATGGCAATAACTCTAACCTCAACATCAGGCATATGTTCTGCAAAATCACGAATCTGATGATCAATCAACTTACCACCCAGCTGAGCTTTAAGTGAAACCAGCTGAACCCTACCCTCAGCAAAGCTCAATACTTGCAGCGCACCTGGGTTGGCAATCAAGCGATAAACTTGCTCCGTAATTAAACGCTCTGGGCTAATTAAGACATCAATTGGAATGGCATCTTTAGAAAACAATTCCTGATGGTCTAAATAACTCACAGCCCTAACCCGAGCAATTTTAGTTGGTGTGCGAAACAGCTGATAGGCTACCTGACAGGCAATCATATTGACTTCATCACTGGCAGTCACCGCTATCATCAAATCGGCATTCATGACGTTGGCATTCTCCAACACATCCGGATGAGACGCGTTGCCCTGGAACGTGTCGATATCTAGCTTTTCACGCAGATACCTCAATCGCTCGGGATCATTATCGATGATGACGACATCGTTATCCTCAGTCGCTAAGCTATCCGCCAATGAACTGCCTACCTGACCTGCACCAATAATGACAATATTCATCGATTATTTATTAAATTGCTTCGGGTCAATGTTAAGCGAACGCATTTTACGATACAGGTGCGTTCGCTCCATCTGCACCCTCTCAGCTAACTGACTGACATTGCCCCCACACTGCTCAAGCTGATAACTCAGGTAATCGTGTTCAAATTGCTCACGTGCCTGACGCAACGGCATCTCAAATAAACTCACCGGAAGCTGCTCCACCCCCTGACTGAAAATCGGAATGCTGCGACCCAACATTTCTTCGACCTCTTCCTGTGTGATGTCAATATCGGTTCCCAGGATCAATAGCCGCTGAACCAAATTCCTGAGCTCGCGAATATTACCTAACCAACGATAGTTACGCAGGTAATTTTGGGCAGCCACAGAGAAATGACGATAAGGCAAACCATCTAATGCAATCAATCGATCGACATAAAAATTAAGCAATTCAGGGACATCTTCCGGGTGTTCACGCAGCGGTGGGATGGCCAGGGGCACAACATTCAGCCTGAAAAAGAGTTCATCTGAGAAACGACCAGAATCAACATCATCCCGTAAATCATGCTGTGCAGATACAATCAGCTCACTGCGCAAATCAATGCAGGCACTGCCACCGACACGCGTGTAAACCTTGTCGCGTAAGGCCAACAGCAAGGATTGCTGCAAACCATTATCCAGCGCAGCAATATCGCACAAATATAAAGTTCCACCCTGTGCTTCGTCAAACAGACCTGTCGTGATCAGCCCGCCTTCTTCCTTGCCAAACAGCATTGCCATAAACACTGCAGAAGAATGTGCTGAGACAATCGCTTTGACAAAAGATCCGTTGCTTCGCTCACTCTTACCGTGGATATAGCGAGCAAACACCTCTTTGCCAGAACCTGACTCACCATACAAAATCACTACCGCATCTGCGTGCTGAGCAATACGCTCTGACTGCGTTCTTAATTCACGCATCGCGATGCTAGAACCAATCGGTTCAGAAGGCGCTAAGACCTGTTTTTTCAGGCCACGATTCTCTTGTTCCAGCTGACTAGAACGAATACCATGATCAACAGACAATAATAACTTAGCCATCGATAAGGGTTTTTCGATAAAATCATAAGCCCCCAAACGGGTCGCTTCGACTGCGGTTTCAATGGTTCCGTGCCCTGACATCATAATGACCGGACAACTTAACAGACCACTCTCATACCAGCTCTTTAAGAGAGAGATGCCATCTTCTCCGGGCATCCAGATATCCAGCAAGATTAGCTGTGGCCGATTAACCCGAACCTGCTCCCTTGCACGTTCAGCGTCTTCTGCCACAACAACCTGATAACCTTCGTCCTCAAGAATCTCTCCAACTAATTGACGAATATCCGGTTCATCATCGACCACTAGGATTCGATATTTTTCAGCAACTTTAAGCGACATGTTTAACCTCTACGGGTTGAATATTTGTTTGCTCAACACCGGCCTCTGCCGGGAAATAAATTGTTATTATTGCGCCCTGATGCGGATTGTTTGCAGCGACCACTCTCGCTGAATGCTCTTCTACAATTTTTTTAACAATGGATAGACCTAAACCTGACCCTTTTTGTTTACTACTGACATAGGGATCAAATAAGCTTTGCAGTATATCAGCCGGGATTCCCGGCCCCGTATCTGATACTGATAAAACAACTTCCTGGCGTTCCACATTAGATTGGTCTAAGTGAACGCCCAACCTAACCTCACGCTGCTGACTATCCTCGCCAAATGATTCAAAAGCGTTCTTTATCAAATTAACAATGAGTTGCCGAATCCGCCCTGAATCAAGATGCAGCTGAGGCACCTCATGAACGTCGATGACCACCGTAATTCCTTCATCGTTTACGCTAAACAGCTCAGCAATCTCACGAGTCAAGCTAGGTAAATCAACGGGTTGTAAACGCAGTGCAGGTGCCCGCGCATAGTCACTAAAGGCATCCACCATCGATTTCAGGCTATCCACTTGGTTCATTATAGTCCGACTCATGCGTTGTAACAGCTCTGCTGACTCATCACTGAGCTCTGGCTGTAAACGATGCTGCAATCGCTCGGCTGATAAACGAATTGGCGTGAGTGGATTTTTAATTTCATGGGCGAGGCGTCTCGCCACCTCACTCCAAGCTGCTTCATGCTCAGCCTGTACCACATCAGTAATATCCTCAAACACTAACACATGCCCTTTAGATCCATCGATCAATTGCGGCAAAGCCGAGCCACGACACACCAGCATTCGCTTGCCATCGCCAAGTATTAAGCTTAACTCACACTGCCATTCTTTTTTACCATCAACTAAGTTAGGTTGAATCATTTGCAGCAGGGGCTGCAAGGCTTCGTGTTCAGCGCCCACCTCAGGAAGGCTTTGATCAATAAAAGCCGATAGCGGCGTTTGGAGTACTTGTTCAGCCGCTGCGTTGACGCGTCGGATAACTTGCTTATCATCAATAGTGATAACACCTGAGGTGAGGTGATCGAGCACCGCATTCAAATAATCATGCTGACGCTGTACCTGCTGCTGACTTTCTTCACTCTCATGGCGAGCATCTGATAATCTGGCCGTCATTGTATTAAAAGACCGTGCCAACAGGCTGAAGTCATCCTTGTCTGATACAGGCAGCTTCTTTTGTAGGTTTCCTGAGGCTACCGCCAAGGTACCATCTAATAATTTGCGCACTGGATTAGTTAATCGTTTTGAGTAAACAAACGCCGCCCAGACTGAAAACAGAATGGATAGAACCATGATCAGAAACAAGGTCAAACGAAAGCTTTGCTTGATCAGATCACGCTGGTAGTTAATTTTTTGGTATTGATTTCTAGCATCCTCTACATTGCTGGATAATTCAATTTCAGAATCAGAAAACGGGAACAAAGCGGTCAGGATTAACGTATCACTCGATATACTTGGTTTTAGGGTGATGGCCACTCTAGAGTAAAGCGTATTGTTGCCGCCAACAGTTTCGAGCCGATTCATATAACCACGAGATGACAGGCTACGCATGATCTCATTCGCTGGAAAATGCGGAATGATGGTCCCTACCTCGGCGTTGTCGCCACTGTATACCATGACTCGCTTATTCTTCCCTAGCAGCACCATTTCGTAAGCCCCCAGAGAACGCATTCGGCTGTCTATTCTGTTAGCATAATCTAATGGGTCTATTGCAGTCAGCTCACGAGCAACCTTTTCAACATCGTACAAATGCTGTCGGGTACGCACATTAAGAGAGTTTCTGGCCAACTCCAGAGAGTCATCTAGCGCACTCTCGATTTTGACGTTAAACCAGCTGTCAATTCGATCGCCCAGAAAATTCATGGAAAAATACGAGACAATCAGCACCGGCAGAATCGTTAGAATCGAAAAAGCCAGCATGAGTCGTAAGGTAAATCTTGAACCTGCTTGCTGGGTGCGTAATCGCGTAATCGCCTGATACAAATTAAACAGAATCAGGAAACTAAGAATTAATAGAATCGCAACATTTAGCGGTGCCAACCAAGCAATTATCCTATCTGAAGACTCTGGGTTTTTCGTGGACAGGTTTAGGATGGACAGGGATATTGTCAGCAATACCGCGGTTAGCACCACTGGCATTACCTGAAAGGCTAATGTCCTTACGGTAATGGCCACGTTATGACCTCACTACTCATACTATATTGGCTGCTGAAGATTGACTGGATTTTTAAAGGGAGCCTCAACGTCGCCGGTGACAATGTTGACGATAGATAAATCGAGCGCCCACCCTCATGAATCGTTTTAGGTAGTGCAGGTAGACGATGATTAACAACGCTGCCCATTTTTCTTAAGGCTGCGGTTAATGAGCGAAAATTCCAGTTTTCATTGGTATCACTACGCGTCAGCAAAAAGTGACGACTCAATGCATGATACTTTAATTGATGATTCAGGGTGCTCAAACTCTCCGCTTTATTCCACCACCAATTACCCGGCTTCACCAGCACCATACGAGTATTGCAATTCAGGACAATTCCATTTAACAGCGCTTGTTCAAGATAAGGAGATAGTTGGTAATCAATCTGCGCGCTAACCAAATACACATTATTAGCCGCATCGATTTTGTGGATAGCACTGCGCTTAATGTAAATACCTTCTTTCGCCCAAACGGCTGCGCACCAAAAAATGATGAGTAACAAAAACACTCGTCCAAACCAAGGCAAGGTTCGGTTATTTGCATTGATTTTTTGCATACACTTATTTTTCTATAATCGCGTAATAAAAACCATCCATAGCGTCTTTACCCGGCAACACCTGTCGCCCATAGGATTGCGCCAAGCCCCATTCGGCTTCAATTGGTCGATGCATTGCTTCGGTGTGCTTCTCAAGGAACTCAGTGACAACGGCTACATTTTCCGCCGGCATTATTGAGCAGGTGGCATACAATAATCTTCCACCCGGCCTGAGCATTTCCCACAGGTTTTCCAACAGACGCATCTGCTGCTCATGGAGCTGTTCAATGTCGTCCTTTCTACGCAATACTTTAATATCTGGGTGGCGGCGAATCACGCCAGTCGCAGAGCATGGTGCATCCAGAAGAATGCGATCGAACCCTTCAGCCGACCAATCGCCAGATTCACCCGCGTCACCGAGCACGATATCGGCTTCCAAACCTAAACGCTCTAGATTTTCACCTATTCTTAACAAACGCAATTCAGAATTATCAATGGCGACCATTTGCAAACCTGAGGTTCGCTCCAACAGGTGCCCTGTTTTTCCACCGGGTGCAGCGCAAGCATCTAACACTCGCATTCCCGGCTGGCAGTCCAGCAGACTTGCTGAAAGCTGTGCTGCGACATCCTGTACCGAGACGTGCCCTTCATTAAACCCTGGCAGCTCATAAACACTGATTGGCTTATCAAGTATTAATGCAGACTCAACCAAATTATGCGGCCTAGCCTGAATCTCTAACTCGGCTAACTGCTTGAGATATTCATCGCGGCTAAGCTGTGACAAGTTTACCCGCAGCGTCATCGGAGCCCGCTCGTTGCATGCTTCAAGTATCGACTGCCAATGATCAGGCCACGCTTGCCTAATGAACTCAATTAACCAATCCGGAAAAGCATAACGCGCCGACTCTATTGATTCGGCCTTATGTAACAATGACTCTTTACGTCGTAAAAAGGTTCGCAGCACACCATTAACAAACTTGACCGCCCAAGGTTTCTTTAAACCTTTTACCGCAGCAACTGTTTCGTTAACGGCTGCGTATTCCGGTGTGTTTTGATACAGCACCTGATATAGACCGACACGAAGCAAACATTCGATATCTTTATCTTTTGTTTTCAGAGCTTTACTCAACAACTGATCCAGAATCGCTGTTAACCGTTCATGCCAGCGTAAACTCCCAAAACATAAATCCTTAACTAAGGGGTCGATATTATCATCGCCATCAACTAATAGCTGACTCAATGACGTACCGCCATATATCACTTTCTCTAAAATTAGCGCGGCAGTCGCTCTGGGATTTTTATTGCTCATGAAGGAAACTGCTCTCCCATAAGGCTGCGACCATTCAGAAATTCCCTAACCGCTAGCGGTTTACCACCGGGGAATTGTAATTTAGTGATATTAATAACGCCTTTCCCAGTTGTTATTTGAATGCCATGTTTCGATTCATCCAGCACTGATCCGGGTACAGCTGAAACAGATTTGTCAGCCAAAACCTCTGACATATAGAACCGCAAAGGCTTGCCATGCAGATGAGTATAAGCAATCGGCCATGGGTTGAAGGCACGAATCAATCGGTCGATATCTTCAGCCGACGACTGCCAATCAATTTCTGCATCGGCCTTGGCAAACTTGGAAGCGTAAGTCGTTTGTGACTCATCCTGAACTTCTGGTGTCAACTCACTAGAGCGAAGCTTTGATAACACAACTTGCAATGCCTCTGCACCATCGCTTGCTAACGCATCATGGATGCTCGACGCGGTATCCTCAGAGCTAATGGTATAGTGTGTTTTATGCAGCATGTCGCCCGTATCTAAGCCAGCAGCCATTTGCATAATTGTAACGCCCGTTTCCGCATCACCCGCCAAGATCGCACGTTGTATAGGCGCTGCACCGCGCCATCTTGGTAGCAACGATCCATGGATATTTAAACAGCCAAAAACAGGGGTATCCAAAATCCCCTGTGGCAGAATAATTCCGTAAGCTGCAACCACCATTACATCGGCTTTATACCCAGCTAATTGCTGACAAGTCTGCTCATCACGAAAATTCTCTGGTTGCTCAACGGGAATTCCAGCAACTTCAGCGAGTTGTTTAATCGGACTTGCCTGTAGCTTTCGCCCCCGACCTGCCGGCCGATCTGGTTGCGTATAAACAGCCACAACCTCATGCGGTGAATCAATAAGTGAACGTAGAGCAGGTACCGCAAATTCAGGCGTGCCTGCGTAGATAACCCTAAGGGCATCAGTCATATGACACCCTGTTTAGCCATTTTCTCAAGCTTTTTCTTTACACGCTGTTGCTTCATCGGGGATAAGTAGTCAACAAATAACTTGCCTTGTAAGTGATCCATCTCATGCTGAATACAAACCGCAAGCAAGCCTTCTGCTTCCAACTCAAAAGCTTCACCGTCATGACCCAACGCAGTAATAGTGACGGTTTCAGCGCGCTCCACTTCTGCATAATACTCAGGAACAGACAAACACCCTTCCTCAGAAATTTTCTTGCCAGATTTAGCCGTGATTTTTGGATTAACCAGATAAAGCGGGGAATCTTTTTCTTCAGAAATATCAATGACGACAATCTGTTGATGGATATCAACTTGAGTAGCTGCCAATCCAATACCCGGAGCCTCGTACATAGTTTCCAACATATCATCCATGACTTCCCGAACACTATCATCCACAGTTGCAACTGCTTGTGCCTTAGTGCGAAGGCGTTTATCGGGAAAGCTTAATACTTTTAAAACTGCCATTTATAAATTTACCGTAAGTCTGAAATTCATGCGTGCTTAATAAGCCCTAAGATACTATAGCTCACACAAAATAACGAATAAGAACGAGAGGGCAAACCATGTCTTTCACCATATCACGGCAGATTTTCACCTCTGTTATCGTGTGCAGCAGCATTTTACTCGGAGCTTGCGACAAAGACACTATTAAAAATAGTCTTTCATCACCGGTTAGTCCTGCGGTTAAAAGCTCACATCACCGTTTTGACAGCTACTACGGCATGCCTCAACATGGATCCGCGCTTCAGGGAAACCAGCCGAAGATAAAGCGCACAGTCACTCGCACTAAAGGGGTGCTTAAAGGTGACGCTCCGATTCGTTACAAGGTCCGCAAGGGTGACACACTTTGGGGAATTGCAAATAAATTCCTTAAAAATCCTTGGTTCTGGCCTGAGGTCTGGGACAAAAACCAAAAGATCACTAATCCACACCTAATCTTCCCAGGCGATGTGCTCTACATTTACCAAGGCAAAAAACAAACACGCAGCCCAGACAAAGTCACCGTAACCGATCGTATGGTTCCACAAATTCGCGTTGAACGAACGGATAATACTGGCGAACCTATTTCAACGATCGCTCCATTTTTATCATGGCCTCGCGTATTGGATGAGGCTACGATTAAACATGCGCCTTACATTGTTGACGGCCAGGATTTCAATCTTCTATTAGAACCAGGACGCAATATTTATGTTAAAAACTTCCGCGGAGAGAAGCTAGAACGCCATGCCGTATTTAGTGTCGGTAAAGAAATGGTTGATCCAGAGAATGGCCAAGTATTGGGACACGAAGTAAGTTATGGCTCTCAGGCTGAAATCGAGAGACCCGGCCCCGTCACGATTGCCAAGCTTCTCAACATGAAACGCGAGGTGCGGGTTGGCGACAGGCTGTTCAATATTGAAAATCATGAGCATGACCTAAAAGCCCCGATCCAGATCCCAAGACAAAAGATCCGTGGAACGGTAATGGCGCTTTATGATGCCAGTTTGCTAAGTGGCACTGGCATGATCGTGACTATCAATCGCGGTAAACGCCATGGTATTAAACCGGGCTATGTTGTTGGTGTTTACTCACCAAGCCGGGAAGTTACTGATCCCCATGCCACTAAAGACAAAGGCTATATTACAGATAAAGATAGAGTCATAATCCCGCCTGAACGTGCTGCGACTGCCGTTATTTATAGCGTGTCAGACCGCCTCAGCTATGCATTGATTACAAAATCTGACCATGCTGTTCGAAATGGGTATAAGATTGGCAACCCTTAAAGGACTCATTATTCCCTGTGACTGATACTAAATCTCTGCAAGCCTGGATCTCGCTGTGGCGGGTTCCGGGCGTAGGCTGCAAAGCCATTCATTCACTCCTGCATCATTTTAACGATGCAACAAGCATACTCAAGGCAAGCCAACAAACCTTACAGAAAGCTGGATTAACCAGCCGCCAAGCTCAGGCTATTCAAGCTCAATCCATCGATTCAGCGAAGCCTGACATGCTGTGGTTAGAGCAAGAGAACCATCATCTTATTACCATCAATGACAAACGTTACCCAGCACTACTGCGTGAAATTAGTGCAGCGCCTCCGTTACTCTATGTCCACGGCAATGTTGAGCTTTTGCATGATCCACAGATTGCGATTGTCGGCAGCCGCACACCGACACCTGGCGGAAGCAACAACGCCTTTGAATTTGCCAGACACTTTGCTTCAACCGGACTCTGCGTAACTAGTGGGCTCGCATTAGGCATTGATGGGCAGGCGCATCATGGGGCACTGGCCGATGACGGCGTTACCATTGCAGTGACTGCTACGGGACTTGATCGAGTATATCCAGCCAAACACAGAGACCTGGCTCATCAGATCGCAGAGCGTGGCGCGCTGGTTACTGAGAACCCAATCGGCACCTTACCACGCGGTCAAAATTTCCCCCGACGCAATCGAATCATTAGCGGCTTATCCATAGGTACCTTAGTTGTTGAGGCCGCGCAACGAAGCGGCTCACTGATAACAGCTGATTACACCAATGAACAGGGGCGCATCGTGTTTGCGATCCCAGGCTCTATCCACAACCCTTTAGCTAGAGGCTGTCATAAACTAATCAGGCAGGGAGCGAAATTAGTCGAAACAGCGAATGACGTGATGGAAGATTTGGCGTCACAAATCGATCTGAGCAAACTAGATTCAAGCGAACAAATTACCAACGATAAGAGTTCAAGTAACACGCCAGTTGTAGAACAAAATGATGAAAATTCCCGACTACTGGAAGCAATGGGCTATGATCCTGTATCAATTGATCAATTAGTCATACAAACGGGATTGACCCCTGCGGCGCTTTCATCCATGCTTTTAGTCATGGAATTGCAGGGCCTAATTGCATCCAATGGACGGGGTAGCTACACACGCATTCGTGAGTAGTCTTAATTCATGGTTTCTGATTTTTGCCCTTGCTTAAGACAATGGACGGAACAGGAACCCTATGAACACTAAAGAAAATACACTGGACGTGCTTTTTTACTTGTTTGAAAACTATTCTGAGGTCGACGATGTTACCCAAAACAAAGCCGCACTTCATCACTACCTGCAAGATGCAGGCTTTCCCAATAACGATATCAGTGTAGCGTTTGACTGGTTAGAAAGTCTGGCCGACGAAACGGAAGTCTATATCACGGAGCCGAGCTCACGAGGCATTCGTGTATTCTCTAAATATGAATCACGCTGGCTCAATTTTGAGTGCCAAAGCTATCTGATGTTTCTTGAGCAATCTCAAGTATTAACTCATGAGATGCGCGAGCGGGCTATTGACAGGATATTAGAACTCAAAGACAGAGACTTTAATATCGACAAACTAAAATGGGTAGTACTGATGTTGCTATTGAATCAACCAGATTCTGAAGCATCATATACATGGATGGATTGTGTTGCGATGGGCAACGAACCACTCAGTTATCACTGAACTCAGATAAACAACGGGCACGGACGCCCTGTGTTTCTAATTCGTTAAATCTCACGCCTTTCCCTAACTTCTCTCTTTACTCAGCTTCTGAAATCAGTGTATGGTTGCCACAAATTTATAATTAAGACTGACAGTATATGAGCGACAATCTCGTCATCGTCGAATCACCGGCTAAAGCAAAGACCATCGAAAAATATTTAGGCAAAGGGTTTGAAGTACTTGCCTCCTATGGTCATGTGCGCGATTTGATACCTAAATCTGGCGCAATTGATACTGATGATCAATTTAACATGCATTACCAGTTAATTGATCGGAATAAAAAACATGTTGATCGCATTGTAAAATCGCTAAAAAAAGCAAAGACCCTACATCTCGCGACTGACCCGGATAGAGAGGGAGAAGCTATTTCATGGCATCTCCATGAATATTTAAAAGAAAAGAATCTCCTTAAAGACAAAGAAGTGACTCGGGTCGTATTTTACGAGATTACCAAGAAAGCCGTGCAAGAGGCAGTGGCGAATCCTCGTGAACTAGCCATTCCAATGATTGATGCACAGCAGGCAAGACGCGCGCTTGATTACTTGGTAGGCTTTAATCTCTCTCCCCTGCTTTGGAAGAAAATAAAACCCAGCCTCTCTGCTGGCCGTGTTCAAAGTCCGGCACTTAGAATGATTGTCGAGCGTGAGCTAGAAATTGAAGCGTTTATTCCACAGGAATACTGGACATTAGATGCATCTGTAGAGAAGGATGAAAAACCATTCATTGCACGCTTGCATACACTGGGCGGTAAAAACCTCAAACAATTTGATTTAAATAATTCAGAACTTGCGCTCGGTGCCAAAAAAACGATTGTTGATGACTCTGGATTAGCCGTTGATGCTTCTGGAGAGACCACCTCACCTGGAAAGCTGACCGTTACGCGCCTGGAGAAAAAACAACGTAAGCGTCATCCTTCAGCACCATTTACCACCTCTACGCTACAGCAGGAAGCCGCTAGAAAGCTGCGCTTTACTACTCGACGTACCATGAGTGTGGCGCAGCAGCTTTATGAAGGAATTGATTTAGGTGATGGCCCGGTGGGTCTGATCACTTACATGAGAACTGACTCAGTTTCTTTAGGTAACGATGCGATCGAAGAGGTTCGCGGGTTAGTTGATCAACGCTATGGCCAACAGGCGGTGAATCCAGAGATTCGCGAATTCAAAACGAAATCTAAGAATGCACAGGAAGCCCACGAAGCGATTCGTCCTACCTCGGTAACCAATATTCCGGATGAGATAAAGCAACATCTGACTGACGAACAATATCGACTTTATGATTTAATTTGGAAGCGTACCGTTGCCAGCCAGATGATCCATGCAACCATGGATACCGTCTCTGCCGACCTGTCTTGTAGTGAAGGTAATTTCTTTCGAGCCAGTGGATCAGTTGTTCGTGATCCTGGGTTTATGTCGGTGTATCAAGAAGGTGTGGATGCCGCCAGTGACTCTGAAAAAGATGCGGAAGACAAGGCCAACGAGAAGAAAGATAAGATTCTTCCTATCATGGAAGAAGGCGATATTATTCAGTTGATGGCCGTCTCTGCTGACCAACACTTCACAGACCCACCACCGCGCTTCTCTGAAGCGAGCTTGGTAAAAACACTGGAGGAACATGATATTGGTCGTCCATCAACGTATGCCAGTATCATTACGACGCTTCAGTCCCGTGAATATGTTGAGTTGGAGACACGCCGTTTCTATCCCACGGATATTGGACGTATCGTCAATCGTTTCTTAACAGAGCATTTTACGAAGTACGTCGACTATAGCTTCACCGCCAATCTCGAAAACCAGCTGGATGAAATCTCCAGAGGTGAAAAAGACTGGATACCAGTGCTGGAAGAGTTCTGGAAACCGTTCCACGAACTGGTGGTGGACAAAGAAGAGTCAGTTTCTCGTGAAGAAGTGATGCAAGCACGAGTAATTGGCACGGATGAAAAAACCGGTAAGCCAATCTCAGTGAGGATGGGACGTTTCGGCCCGTTTGTGCAAATTGGCCACCGCGATGATGAGGAAAAACCTCAATTTGCCAGCCTAAGACCTGGCCAAAAGATGGATAGCGTCACCTACGAAGATGCATTAGAGCTGTTCAAGCTACCCAGAGCACTCGGTGAAACAGATGAAGGCGAAGCTATCAGCACTAACTTTGGTCGCTTTGGGCCTTACGTAAAATACGGTAGTAAGTTTGTTTCACTGCCTAAAGAAGAAAATAACGACCCTTATACCGTCACGCTTGAGCAGGCCTTAGAACTGATTGCAGCTAAAAAGAAGGCAGATGCTGAAAAACTGATTCAGGACTACCCTGATGAGGGGATACAGGTATTGAATGGCCGTTGGGGGCCTTATGTCACCGACAAGGATAAAAATGCCCGTGTGCCAAAAGATGTTGATGCTAAAACGCTAACATTAGAGGACTGCGTTCGCATGCTAGCTGAAGCACCTGCTCGCAAAGGCCGTGGTAAAAAGGCAGCCCCGAAAAAGGCAGATAAAGATAAGACAGCGGCTAAGAAAAAACCGGCTGCTAAAAAGAAGCCTGCGGCTAAAAAGGCTCCAGCCAAGAAAGCAGCAACTACAAAGGCAGCGACTAAGAAAAAACCAGCCGCCAAAAAAAAGCCAGCTGCTAAAAAGGCTCCCGCTAAGAAGAAAGCTGAGGCTAAAGACGAGACCGGCACTAAGGGTGATTAAGCTACATGTTGGTGTCATCTGAAATTGCAGCGGTTTGTGAAAAAATAAGGCAAGGCGGGGTGATTGCTTACCCCACTGAAGCCGTTTTTGGACTGGGTTGTGATCCAAACAACCTGAGTAGTGTTGACCAACTACTTCAGATTAAGCAACGCTCGTCAGATAAAGGCTTGATTCTGATCGCTTCAGATTTCAAGCAACTGCGTCCTTTTCTTTCCCAAGATATTAATCCAACAACAGTACAGATGACTGCCGCCCCCATTACTTGGATATTTCAAGCGAATTCAAGCACATCACCCCTATTAACGGGCACTCACGACACATTAGCCGTCAGGATAAGTCAACATCCACTGGTCAAGGCGCTATGCTCAACACTCAATCACCCACTTACTTCAACTAGCGCTAATTTGAGCGGGGAACCACCCTGCAAAAATACCAGTCAAATCATTGAACAGTTTATGCACCATCAGCCCGCGCTCAGCGCCGTGTTAGATGGCCCAACCGGTGGGCAACTTAACCCTACTGAAATCCGCGATGCACGCAGCGGAAAAATTCTTCGTCACAGTTAACATTTATGGCTTTACTTCGCTTACAAAACGTCCAACTCAGCTTTGGTGGACCTGCCCTGCTCGATAACGTCAACCTCAGCATTGAACCTAACGAGCGCATTTGCTTGATTGGGCGCAATGGCGCGGGCAAATCCAGCCTGCTCAAGCTCATCAACGGCAAGAACAAACCTGACTCAGGTGAGATTACCAAACAGGCTGGCGTGGTGATCACCCAACTTGAGCAGGAAGTTCCCCACGACGTTAGCGGTAGCGTGTATGATGTCGTCGCGGGCGGACTAGCTGAGACAGGTGCATTACTGGGAAGATTTAATCAACTCAGCGCGCAAACAGAAAACCAAAACGACGATTGGATGAGGCAGCTGGAAGATGTACAGCAAAAGCTTGAAGCCTGTGACGGCTGGAAGTTTAGTCAAAACATAGACAGCATTATCTCCCTTCTCAAACTAGACGAGAAAGCTGACTTTGCTCAACTTTCTGGTGGTGTGAAGCGTCGCGTATTATTAGCACGCGCCCTCGTTCAAGATCCCGACATTTTGCTACTTGATGAGCCGACCAACCATTTGGATATAAGCGTCATTCAATGGATGGAAGAGTTTTTACTCAATTACAAAGCAACACTGATATTCATTACCCACGATCGTAGCTTCTTGCGACGACTTGCTACGCGCATCGTGGAGATCGATCGAGGCGTTGCCAGCAGCTGGCCAGGAGATTACGACAACTTCTTACGCCGCAAAGCCGAACAACTAGATGCTGAAAACGCCGAGAATGCCCGCTTCGCAAAAAAACTTGCTGAGGAAGAGGTATGGATACGCCAAGGCATTAAAGCCCGCCGTACTCGCAATGAAGGCAGGGTTAGAGCATTAGAAGCTATGCGTAGAGAACACGCAGCCATTCGCAAGCGGCAGGGTAATGCCAAGCTGCAAATGGAGAGTGGTGAGAAATCTGGCAAGAAGGTGGTTGAAGCCAAGAACATTTGCTACAGCATCGACGATAAAAATCTGGTTGATGACTTTTCGATTCTGGTACAACGAGGCGACAGGATTGGTTTGGTCGGGCCTAATGGTGTGGGTAAAACCACGTTGTTAAGACTATTACTGGGCAGACTGGAACCTATGTCAGGCACTGCCGAGCTAGGTACCAACTTGCAAGTCGCATACTTCGATCAATTGAGAGATCAGCTGGACGAAGAAAAATCGGTCAAAGACAATCTGGATCGTGGCGCGGATAACATTACCATCAACGGCAAGACCAAACACGTTATCAGCTACCTGCAGGATTTCTTGTTTACACCGCAACGTGCTAATTCGCCAGTGAATTCACTATCCGGTGGTGAGCGTAATCGCTTGATGCTGGCAAAACTATTCATCAAACCGGCCAATGTTTTGGTACTCGATGAGCCGACCAATGACCTAGATGTTGAAACCTTAGAACTACTGGAAGATCTACTACTAAATTATGAAGGCACCGTGATTATCGTTAGTCACGATCGTACCTTTATCAATAATTTGGTGAGTAGTTGTTTAGTTTTTGAGGGTAATGGCGTTATCCGTGAATATATTGGAAGCTATGACGAGTGCATGCAACAACAGCAAGATCGTGCAACCAATGAAGCTGCAAGTAAAAAGAAAGAGCAACCTGCTGCCATCAAAGGCAACAAGGTAGCTAATCAGCCCAAGGGTGGCAGTAAAAAGCTGAGCTTTAAGTTGCAACATGAACTCGATAATTTGCCCAAAGAGATCGAAGTACTCGAACAAAAAATTGAAGCTACCGAAACTGAAATGGCCTCTGCGGCATTTTTTAAACAAGACCATGCGACTGCTCAAAAGGTAACGGATAACTTCCAAGCCATGCAGGCAGAGCTTGAGAAAAAATACGCACGCTGGGAAGAACTGGAAGGTTAAACCGATATGAACATTGCTGACTACCGCCGCGAGTACACACAAAGTGGCCTAGATAGAAAAGACTTGGCGGCAGACCCATTGAAGCAGTTTGAGCAGTGGTTTAAGCAGGCGGTTGATTCTGATTACCCAGATGCTAATGCGATGAGCTTGTCTACCGTTTCAGCTGATGGTAAGCCCAGTTCCCGCACTGTGTTACTCAAAGGCTTAGATGATGAAGGCTTTACCTTTTTCAGCAATTATAATAGTGCTAAGGGTCAGGATATCGCGAGCAACAATCAGGTTGCACTGTTGTTTCCCTGGTTGCAGTTTGAACGTCAGGTACGCATTTGTGGCACCGTGCAAAAATTGACACCTGAAGCTTCAGCAGAATATTTTTTGTCACGCCCGCTTAGCAGCCAACTTGGCGCATGGGCTTCTGATCAGAGTAAAAGGATTGCCTCTCGTCAAGGCTTGGTCGATCAGTTTAATGAGGCTAGAGAGCGCTTTAAAGACACTTCGCCTACGACGCCTGAGCATTGGGGTGGATATAAAGTGACTCCTGAGAGTATTGAGTTTTGGCAAGGGCGTGAAAGTCGCCTGCATGATCGATTTGAGTACCGCCTGATGGGAGACAATTGGGAATTAAATCGCCTACAGCCTTAGCTTCGTGTTAGTTAGTCAGCTGCAGGATTAACTGTTTTACAGTAATCGACCAACCTTTTGTCCTACAATCTTTAATAACACGAAAAATCCCGGCTCTAAAAAGATACCGGGATTCCGTTTGTTGCATCAATCAATCCAGAAGCACGCTGCTCTATAACAGCGGCTCATCAATCACTGAAGCCCTTTCACCAACACCATGCTCTTCAACACATTGAGTGCTTCAAACAGTTGGAAGTCGGTCTCAACCAAATTCTTCTCTTTTTCCTTCTCGGCGGCTACTGTGGCCTGCTCCTTAGCTTCCGCCTCGTCTTTCGTGGCTTCCTTCGCGATATCCTGAGCACTCTTCGACTTATCCTTCTCGCCATCTGCATTAGACAGATGTCCGGTCAAATCGGCTTCGGACAGAGGCTGATACTCTTCTTCAGTCTCTTTCTTGCCGTTGGTAAGCTTCAGCGGCTCGACGTTGATGTCAGGCTCAATGCCTTTCGCCTGGATCGAACGACCCAACGGCGTAAAGTAACGCGCCGTAGTAATCTTAACCGCAGTAGTACGATCTATCGGCAATACCGTTTGCACAGAACCTTTACCGAAGGTCTTAACACCAACGATTAACGCACGCTTGTGATCCTGAAGTGCACCGGCAACGATTTCAGACGCTGATGCCGATCCTTGGTTAACTAAGACAACTAACGGCGCACCATCGAGAATATCACCCTTCTCGGCGTCGTAACGCATCACTGCATCATGAACGCGGCCTTCAGTGTAAACAATCTTACCTTTTTGCAGGAACAGGTCACTAACGCCAACTGCGCCATTCAACACACCACCCGGATTGTTACGAAGATCAAGCACCATGCCTTTGAGCTTGCCGCCACTTTCTTCGACGAGCTTAGACACTGCATCAGAAACACCACTTGTTGTTTTTGACTGGAAACTGGAGATACGCAAGTAGCCAAAGCCATCTTCAAGCATACGCTGCTTAACGCTACGCACGCGAATAATGTCGCGCACAACTTTGATAGTGAATGGAGCATTTTTTCCCTCGCGAACCACCATCAAATTAATCGGTTCGCCTGGTTTACCCCGCATAATCTTAACAGCATCCCCAAGCGTCAGACCTTTAACTGGCTTATCATCAAGACGAATAATTAGGTCACCGGCCTGAATACCGGCTTTTTGTGCAGGTGTATCGTCGATAGGAGAGATAACTTTAACGAAGCCATCCTCCATACCCACTTCAATTCCTAAACCGCCAAACTCACCTGACGTGCCCACCTGAAGCTCAGTAAAAGCCTCTTCATCCAGGTAAGCTGAGTGAGGATCCAGACCCGTCAACATTCCGCTAATGGCGTCGCTCATTAGTTTTTTGTCATCCACCTCTTCTACATAGTCGCTCTTGATACGTAAAAATACTTCCGTGAATTTTTGAAGCTGCTCTAACGGCACTTTGCTGTTGGCCTTAAATGCGTGCACACTTAAACTTGCAGTACCTGCTGCCCCAAGCAAGGTACCAACGACTAAACCGGTCGTAAGCGTTTTATTCATTTTGATTTGCATATATTCTCCAGTATGGACATCTAATCCTGATTTAGATGTCAGAATCTCGCTCATTATTATTTTCAAGCTGGTTTACAGCTATGAGTTTAAGCATTAAATCAACGCTTTGCACTTCGTTTATTCGTAAAACGCCTAAGAATTACGTAATCAGTTTAATATCAGACCTAATAAATCCTTATTTACACCATCTCGCCGGGTTTTTAGTTGAAGCACCCTTACGAATTTCAAAATAGAGAGCATTTTGCTCTTGACCACCGGAATTACCTACCGCCGCAATAACAGCACCTGCCTGCACCACATCCCCGGTTTTTCGGTAGACCGCGCGATTGTAGGCGTATAGCGTCCGATAGCTTTTATCATGCTGCAAAATGACCACAAAGCCATAGCCTCTTAATGGCCCTGCGTACTCGACTTTGCCTTCAGCCACTGCGTGAACTCGCTGTCCACCCGGTGCTTTGATCAATACCCCTTTCCATTTTTGCTTTTGATTACGTCGGCTACCATATTTTTTGTAAATGCGTCCCTTAACAGGCCATGATAAACGTCCACGTAGAGACGAAAATGGTCGGTTAGCCACAAAGTTGAGCGAGGTTCTTTTACCAGTCTTCTTCGACCTCTTACTTACTGTCTTGCGAGTCGACTTAGTTGTCTTTCTAGCTTGCTTGCTCTTTGCTTTTCGCTTCCGTTCTCTTTCTTTAGCGGCAGCAGCTCGTTTTGCTCTAGCAGCTTTGGCGGCTTTCGCAGCTTTGGCTTTTTGCTTGCGAATCAAATTATCAAAGACGGCCTGCAAAGCAGCTTCCTGCTTTTTTAACTTATTGAGCCTAGATTGCTTACTGACAACGACGGATTTTGATTTTTTCAATGCTTGTTCGTTGTTGGCTAGCTCTTTATTTAGAGTGACTTTATCGGCATCAAGACTGCCTCGCAGCTTTTGCAGCTTTTCTTTATCTTGTGTAATGCTTAATTCGATTTTTTCTGCCTTGAGCAAACTCTTACGAACGTTTTTTATACGCTTTACACGGCTCCGGTTCAGGTATTCAAAGTACTTGGTTGTGCGACTGATATCAGATGGATCATCTTGCTTTAATAGCAGCCGTAAATGCGACTCTTCTCCCGAGCTGTACATAGCTAAGAGCTGTTTAGCCAAGGCTTCTTTCTCTACGTTTATTTTTTTAACCAGCACTTGTTTAGTTTGATTCGATTTGATCATTTGCTGAGTAATCGATGCAATTTTTTGCTCAGCCTGATATTGCTTACGAGATAGTCGATTTATTTCAGCTTCATTCTTTTTAAGTTCTGCTGAAATATCATTCGTCTTCTGACGTGCTTTTTTCAGGCTTGTGTTCGTTCTGGAAATTTCAGCTTTTAATTTTTCTTGCTTAGTATCCGCTTGCACCACAGTTAGCAGTGAGCTCATTGACAGCAGCAAGCAGAGAACAAATAGTCGATAGGCCAAAACAGGTACCTAAATAATTTTTCTGATATTTGAAATGGCATTGTAAGCTATGATTATAGGATCAACACTGACTCTGCATTACATCCATATTAAAGTATCTGTAGCTACTAATCTATTGTAAGCTTTTGAGATCTTGCACAAAGCTCAACAAATTCTTCTAAAAACAATGCGAAGCTTTACCAAAGACGGTGCAAACGGTATCTTATCGGCCTATCTTTATATCAGACGGTTTTAACATGCAAGAGTACCTCGATTTTGCCCGCGCTAATCCCTTATTATTCTTAGGCTTTTTTGCTGTATTAGGTCTTATTATCTGGACAGAATACGGGCGGCTCAGTAGAAAATACAAAATGCTGCCGGTCAGCAATGCAGTACGTTTAATGAATGACGACAAGACAGTTGTCGTTGATGTGCGTGATGATAGCGAAATCGAAGAAGGTGTGATTCAGGGAGCCAAACATATCCCCGTCGCTAACCTTGCCACGCGAATTGCTGAACTGGATAAATTCAAATCTGCCCCCATCGTGGTTTATTGTCGCACAGGAAATCGCTCTGGCGGTGCCTGCAAAACATTGACGGCCGCTGGCTTTGAAAATGTTAACAATCTCGAAGGTGGTTTAGTGGCTTGGGAATCTGCTAGCCTGCCGTTGGCCAAACGATAATTACGGGTAAAAGATCATGAGCGCAAAAGTCACTATGTACAGCACACGTTTCTGCCCCTATTGCATGCGGGCCAGAAGCTTACTTGGCAATAAAAGTGTCACCTATGAAGAAATTGATGTCGGCAGTGATACCAGCCTCTGGCAAGAGATGCAGAAGCTGAGTGGACGTGATTCTGTTCCTCAAATCTTCATCAACGACGAATCAGTCGGCGGCTATGATGACATTGCTCTGCTGGATCGTCAGGGACAACTGGATACCATGTTGACGACTAGCCCAAGCGCTTAATCATTGCTTGCGGTATTGAAACAAAACAATCAGAACTATATTAACTACTACCTCTATAGGAAACATCATGGCTGAAGAAGGACAAGCAGCGGCAGCAGAAGCGGCCGAAGAACCACAATTTGTAATTGAACGCATCTATATCAAGGATGTGTCATTTGAGTCACCTAATAGCCCGGGTATTTTCACCCAAGAGTGGGAACCGGATACTAATCTTCAGCTGAACACTCAAGTGACACCGCTTTCTGACGGCCACTACGAAGTTGAGTTAATGATTACCATTACAGTGAAGAGCAAAGAAGAAACGGCGTTCTTAGTTGAGGTTACTCAGGCGGGTGTGTTTAAGATTAGCGGCTACCCCGATGATCAGCTTAACCATTTATTGGCGAGCTATTGCCCAAGTAATCTCTTCCCTTACGCCCGTGAGGCGATTGCCAGCCTGATTTCTAAAGGCAGCTTCCCTGAAATGCATCTGTCGCCGATTAATTTCGATGCACTTTATGCACAGCGCATGGAAGAAGAGCAAAAAGCGGCACTGGAGAACGGTGGATCGGCTGAGGCTTAATGTCGCGACCTGAACACATCTCTGTATACGGAGCGGGGTCTTGGGGCACCGCTCTGGCTATTCAATTAGCGCGAAATGGTATCAATACTCTACTCTGGGGTCACCGCAGTAAGCGACTTATCGTCTATAATCGCGAAAGAAAAAACACTGACTACCTGCCTGATATCCACTTCCCAGAAAGCCTGAGTTGCGATGCTAATTTAAAGAAATTGACTGAACATAGCCAATATCAACTCATCGTAGTTCCTAGCCATGGCTTTCGTGATTTGCTACTACAGCTCAAGCCTCACTTAAACGACCGCCACAAATTACTTTGGGCAACTAAAGGCCTAGAGCTCAATAGCGGCAAATTGCTACATCAGTTATTGGAAGAAACACTCCCCCAAATCACTGATTATGGATTGGTTTCTGGCCCTACTTTTGCGGCTGAAGTCGCTAAAGGGCTACCCACGGCAATGACTGTGGCAGCGACCTCACCAGTGCTTGCCGAGGCAACAGCTGAGGCTTTTCAATCTGATAAGTACAAAGTCTACACTTCTGACGACATTATCGGCGTGGAACTTGGTGGTGCTGTCAAAAACGTGCTTGCTATTGCAGCAGGAATTGCTGATGGCTTGGGCTTCGGTGCAAATGCCCGGACCGCTATTATCACTCGGGGTTTTGCAGAAATTATCCGTCTTGGCCAAGCGATGGGGGCAAAATCAGAAACCATGATGGGGCTATCTGGCATTGGCGATCTGATCCTCACTTGTACTGATAACCAATCACGAAATCGGCAGCTTGGTTTAGCGTTAGGTGCTGGTAAAACGCTGTCGCAGGCTATTGAGGAGATAGGGCAAGCCGTTGAAGGTGCCAAGACATCTCAGAGCATCCAGCAACTTGCGCAACGTGCCGGCGTGGAAATGCCAATTTGCTTTTCTGTCCACCAAATCCTCTATAACAACCTCTCCCCACATGATGCGGTTGACGCATTAATATCTCGACGAACCAAATCGGAGTTCTGAACTACTAATCTTTATCGGGCTTCATTAATTTATGAATTAATGCTATAAAGTACCCAGATTTAGGTTGGAGTCAGAACTTGGCTTTCGGGAATAATTCGACTAGGAGAACCTCGAATGATGGATAATTTGAATATGAGCGATGCAGTAAGATTAGGTTATGGGGCACTTATCCTGCTTTCGGCTATTCTAACAATGATGAGCTCAGGCTGGATTTGGCTTATGGTTATAGTCGGTGCGGTTATCGCTCAGTCAGCATTCACGGGCTTTTGCCCAATGACCATGCTTTATAATAAGTTAGGTCTGTTTACTGGCAAGTAAGCGAATTAGTTAATTGCAACTCTAAAGGCCGGTTGAATAACCGGCCTTTTTAGTGTCCACTATTTACTCATGAAACCCAGCAACGCACATTTCTGAACATGCGCATCCAAGGTCCATCTTCACCCCATTCATCGGGATGCCAGGAATTAGTTACTGTCCGGCACACTCGCTCAGGATGCGGCATCATAATAGTGACGCGTCCATCATCACTACATAGCCCGGTAATTCCATCAATCGATCCATTAGGGTTTTCAGGATAATGCTGCGTGGCTTCGCCTTGGCTATCGACATACCGAAGCGCAACTTTTTGTTCCTTGAGCAACGCCTCCGTCGACACATCTGCATCAAACACCGCCCTACCTTCACCATGAGCTACGGCTATTGGCAACTTTGAGCCTTCCATTCCTTTTAGGAAAACAGAAGGTGTGTCCATTACTTCAACCATGCTAACGCGTGCTTCAAACTGCTCCGAGTGGTTACGATAAAAGGCGGGCCAGTGTGATGCGCCCGGAATCATATGCTTGAGCTGTGAGAGCATCTGACAACCATTACAAACACCCAGAGCAAAAGTATCTTCGCGTTTAAAGAAGTCACTGAAAGCCTGACTTGCCTGTTGGTTGAAAAGAATTGTTTTCGCCCAGCCACCACCTGCACCCAATACATCACCGTAAGAGAAACCTCCACAGGCGACTAGCCCTTTGAAATCATTTAAGGAGACCAGACCGCCCAAGATATCGGTCATGTGCACATCGATTGCCATAAAGCCTGCTTTGTCGAAAGCAGCGGCCATCTCTATTTGTCCATTCACACCCTGTTCGCGCAGGATAGCCACTTTAGGGCGATCTTTCTCAGGCGTGTTTTTAATGAGTTCAGCAGCAACGTCTTTGGCAATATCGAAAGTTGCTTCAGCGAATAAACCCGAGTCGTTGGTGTCCGCAATACGCTCAAATTCTTGATCAGCACAATCCGTATTATCGCGTAAAGACTGCATGCGATAACTGACTTCGCTCCAGACTTGTTGCAACGTAGATCGGGATTCACTATAAATTTGTTTATCAGCGATACTAAATTGAATGGTATCTGAAGCATTCAGAGTTCCAATACTGCGTACGAACTCACCAAGGTTCGCTTTCTCAAACGCTTGCATCACCGCAGCTTCATCAGATTGCCTGATTTGAATCACAGCGCCTAATTCTTCGTTGAACAGTACTTCCAGTACCGCCTCTTCAGTATCTTTTGCTAAACCTTGCAGGTTGATATCAATACCCGTGCGTCCGGCAAAAGCCATCTCACTCAACGTTGCCAGCAGTCCACCGTCAGATCGGTCGTGATAGGCCAGTAGTTGATCACGCTCATTTAATCGCTGAAGGGTATCAAAGAAGCCGAGCATCATATCCGTATCCTGAAAATCAGGGGCAATATCACCTACCCGGTTATAGACCTGAGATAAGGCCGAAGCCGCCATGCGGTTTTGGCCTTTACCTAAATCGATAAGTATTAAACTGGTATCACCTTTATTCGTTCGCAATTGAGGCGTTAAGGTTTTACGAATATCTTTGACCACAGAAAAACTACTGACGATCAAAGACAATGGTGCAGTCATTTCACGCGGTGTTTCACCCTGCTGCCAAACAGTCTTCATCGAAAGCGAATCTTTACCCACTGGAATACAAATGCCCAGCTTAGGACAGATTTCTTCACCCACTGCTTGCACCGTTTCAAACAGCGCAGCGTCTTCGCCAGGATGACCTGCGGCGGCCATCCAGTTTGCTGACAAAACCATATCTGACAGTTTATTGATGTTGGCCGCAGCAATATTAGTAATCGCTTCACCGATAGCCATCCGTCCTGAGGCTGCTGGATTCACCAATGCTATTGGGGTGCGCTCACCAATGGCCATCGCTTCACCGGTATAACCTTGATAATCCGTAGATGTGACAGCGACATCTGCCACCGGTACCTGCCAAGGCCCAACCATTTGATCGCGATTAACCATACCGGTAATGCTGCGATCACCAATGGTAATTAGAAACGCCTTTGAAGCAACAGTCGGAAGGCTCAGCACCCGTTTGACTGCCTCCGCAAGATCAATATCGCTTAAGTCTAAGGCAGGTTTCTCGAAGCTGGCACTCGCCACATCCCGCTGCATTTTAGGTGGCTTACCCAGCAGCACATTCATTGGCATATCAACAGGGTTATTCTCAAAGTGCGAATCTACAACTTGCAAATGCTGATCTTCAGTCGCTACACCCACCACCGCATAGATAGCCCGCTCACGCTGACAAATCGCTTCAAACTCGGCCAAGCGTTCTGCCGCAATGGCCAGCACATAACGTTCCTGGGCTTCATTACACCAAATCTCCATTGGTGCCATACCCATTTCCGCGTTAGGCACATCACGTAATTGGAATTTTCCACCACGACCAGCATCATTAATGATTTCTGGAATAGCATTGGAAATACCGCCTGCGCCAACATCATGGATCGACAGCACCGGGCCGTCATCACCCAACGCCACGCATCGATCAATCACTTCCTGGCAGCGTCTTTCCATTTCAGGATTGCCACGCTGCACCGAAGCAAAGTCCAGATTTTCA
>ENA-ORXR01000188-ORXR01000188.1-marine-metagenome-genome-assembly--contig:-NODE-188-length-95786-cov-5.644537_pt1 | contig 95786 bp, 76 predicted proteins | sample MGYA00237866_ERZ511479 | MGnify/ENA metagenome assembly ERZ511479
CCTAAACACCAACTGCATCGAGAATGCTTTACGGAACTGGCGCGAGGCGACAGGCAACGTAAAGCGCTGGAGTGAGCACAAGGACATGATGCCGCGCTGGATGGCAAGCGGGATATTGTGGGCTGAAGCAGGCTTTAGAAAGATCCGACATGCCGGCGACCTAGGGGCCTCTAAGCCGAAACGACAATTTCGGCACGGACGCGCTCCGGCAGCTCGGAAATGGAGTACGGCTTTTGAATCACTGCATTCGGCCGGAATCCGGTGGCATCTTTGATTTGATCAAGATCGATGCGTTGCCCAGAGCAGAAAATCACTGGCATGTGATGGCCCGCTAGCCGAAGCGCCTCAAAGGTTTCAGTCCCGGATAGTTCCGGCATCGTCATGTCGAGAAGAACCAGATCGATTGGCATTTCTTCGAGGCAAGCCAATGCTGATTTACCGTCGCTGGCAGTCTCGACGGCAATACCCGCTAAGCGAAGACTGCCCTCCGCGACGGCCCGAACTGCGGCTTCGTCATCGACTACTAGAACGGTGCAGGCACTATCAAACTGGTAGTCATTGGTTTCCTCTACTGGAGCAACTTCGGTCGGCTGAGCACTCTTCCTGAGGTAGATATCGAAAGTCGTTCCGACATCGGTAACCGAAGTACATTCCATCGATCCCCCGTGCTGGCAGACAATCGCATAGGCAGTGGCCAGGCCGAATCCAGTCCCCTTTCCTTGACCCTTCGTCGTGAAAAACGGCTCAAAAATCCGATCACGAATTTCCGGGGACATCCCAGCACCATCATCCCGAACGGAAATCCGAATCCAATCACCTTCCGCTGAATCGACAATACCTCGCACTTCATCAACTTCCGAACAGTCAATCTCGATGCGGCCATTGCTCTCAACAGCATCGCGGGCATTGACGACTAAATTCAGAAGGACTTGTTCAAGCTGTCCACTATCTCCGAAGGCCCAAATATTGTCATCGTCACAGTGATGAATCAGTTCAATGCGGGGGTCGATGGTGTGTCCAAGAAGATCGCAAACTTCCTCAATGATCGGTGCAATCTGAATCGGGATCGTCTCGACCTGTTCCTTCCTCGAGAACCGCAGAAGTTGATTCACCAGCTCGGCTCCGCGAGTCGCTGCACTTTCTGCTGTGTTCAGTGCAGATCTGTCTTCCTTAGCCAGCGAGTCTCCCATGCGAACTCGAAGGAGTTGAAGGTGCCCACTGAGCGCTGTCAGGATATTATTAAAATCGTGAGCAATGCCTCCGGCCAACCTTCCGACAGCCTCCATTCGGTTGTTGTGCTGGAGTTCCTCTGAAAAACGACGTGCCTGAGTTCGATCCCGCAAAATCCACAAACGACTGCCCCCCTCTCCTTCGTCGTCTTCAGAAATCGGACAACTGAACGCATGGAGAGAAGCACCACCCATTTCCGGAAGTTCCCAAGACATATCGAGACGATGATCGTCATCAAACCGTTCACCATCCCAAGCAGCGACGGCTTCGGATTTGTTACCATACATCTCACACAAAAATGCCCGAATGTCAGAAAGACTGGCCGGCGTTTCGTCATCGCCTAAAAGACCACGGAGCCCAGCATTTTGTAGAACCAGATCACCGTCAGGATTGATCACTGCGATTGCATCAGGCGATCCGTCAACGACTGCACGAAGATGCTCCATCGATACTCGAGTCCGGCGCTCTGAATGCTCAAGTTTAGCGGTTCGGCGCGAAACGAGCTGGCCCATGTGCTTGCGAGTACTCTCGTTCGTTCGAGACAACCTCTGCAGAGCCTCAAATAATCTCAGAAGTTCTGGAGCCCCACCCCGCAATCCGGTCATCCACTCCTGAGGCAATTTCCAATCTCCCGACACTTCTGACTCCCAAGTTGTCAGGTATTTTGTCATCGGCATCAGTGCCAACCTGAGCAGCCATATACCAACAACAAAACTTAACAAACAGACCACAACGGCAATTGCCCACCCAGCATGGCCTGCGGACGGAAATGCCCCATTGATCAAGTGGACTGCAACGACCGGCCCGCAGGTCGCCATCAGGACTACAAATAGCAAGCGTGTCTTGAGTTGTTTCATCAATCAGCCGAAAGTTGGTCCTTACTCCCGATCAGAAATAAGGTCGATATAGACTCCGTCGTATCCTGGAAGAGCCTCTTTTTCGGCCACGGATATCTCTTCAAACCATTCGTTGGGAATCCCAAAATCGACAAGCCGTCCTCGAATCACCTCACAGCGCCGAAGAGCGACCTTCGCGTTCTCGCGATCGGCGCTTCCCCGCAACGGCACTCCAACAAGTCGGACTTTCGTCTTAAGCCCAGTGTCTCTCGATTCTTTAACCAATTCGACCACCTTTGCTAATCCCGGATCATCATTGTTGAGCAACTCGGTTTGGGAGTCGACAAAGCGGATTCGAACTTTTCGAATTTTGACGGCGATTTCTTCGATTTGGTCGCTCACCACCAGACTTGAGGCATCGACACCATCAACCCAGTCGATCCGGCCCACCGAGCGAAGGAGGCGCTCACGAAGACCAGTCTCCAGCTTTCCTGCCAATTGAACTTGGCGATCTTGGCGATTGATTTCTACTTCTTTGGGGAGATCCAAGGCCATCCCCAACATCACCAAATCACGGTCGCGCCCACGTTCTTGGAGTCCATTTAAGGCGGTCGCCAAGCTGTCACCCATTTCCTCTCGTAAGCTCTGCACGGTTTCGCCTGCCCGCGATGATTCGGAATCGAGCCGGTCTTGCGAGATCGCAAGTTGATCGCGGAGTGTGACCTGACTTCCTTCGAGGGCCTCAATCTTGCGCTTGGCTTCGAGCAACTCAGCTGATCGCTCTTCGGCAAACTGCGGCTCCTGGCAATAAAAGGCACTCTCGAAAACTTCGATCGCATTGTCCGAATAGCCCTGACCAGCAAGCACTGAATCAACACCGACTGCTAACGGATCTCTCAGGACATGAACTCGGCTTCCTCCAAGCCCTCGATGATGTTCCAGGACTCGAATTCCCGGTTCAGCTTCAAGAGCAGCAATCGCTCCAGACCAGCGAACATTCCCCCAAATTTGAAGACCTAGTCCGACAATCACTAAACTCAGAAGTGCCCAAAGAAGGAGTTTAGCTGGCCCTTCTGATGGATCGGGTTTCGCGGAGTCCGAGACCTCCAATGCCTGCGCGGCGGCTTCCGATGCCCCCAACCGCTGCTCAGGAGTTACCTCAGCATCTTGGCTGAGTCCGTTCTTTGGATCCAAAAGTTCATCGACAATATCGCAAACTCCCTGAACTTCTCTCCCAAGGGAAGGGTCTGAGCCGGAGCATCCTAATCCGAGAACATGGCAATGACTGCCCCCACTGATCAAACCCAGACGACCATCTTTGAGGCGCCAGGTAAATGCGTCTGAAGCCAAAGACTCCGTTGGCTCATCGCCGAATTTTTCGAGTAACTCTTCGAATCCGGCACCCATTCCGTCAATGGTCTCGGCTTCGACTTGATGGATACTGTGGTGAGCAATCAAGACCGACCGATCTTTGTTAAGCACCAAAACTTCTTCCAGACGCCCAATATCCAAGTGAGCTCCCGAGATCTCCTCAACGGGAACTCCACGGAGCTTGGCCGAAATCATCGTCCGCCACCAGGTGACGGATGCCACAGAAGCAAGACGAAGGTTGATGGCCTCCATCATCTGGCTGGAGAATGCCGAGAGATATCTGGTGATCATCCCCCCAAGCACCGGCGACAGCACCTGCGCCAGTCGGCGCTTGTCGATTTGCACACTAGAATCGAGAGAGTCTTCAACGGGAGCCCTCATCGAATGGATCAACTCCTGGTACTTCGACTCTCCCTGCCGAGCACTGCCCAAAAGTGCTTCAGGAAGGTCGTCACTGAGCTTCTTAACGCGCCGATCGTTGTGAACGATATCGCGATCAATTTTATCGAGAAGCTCAAGGGTGTCTTCACCCAGTACGAGCTTTCGGAGATCATCCGCTTGAGCAGCCAACTTGGCAATCGAGGCGTTAGTCTCGGTCTCTGTTTGTTCGCGATCTCGGGATACCATTTTGGCAGCAGTAGGAGGGTATTACCTCCGATTAGAAAAAACTCGGCTTTGCCGAGTAGGTTGAGCCTAATCGACTTCTTTCGAGTCAGCTCGGAGAGACGCGGCAGCGGTCTCTAGGATTTCGGCCATGGCCTTGCGGGTCACGCGACTCTCTTTAAGGTTTCGAATCGACACATCGGTCGATTTTTTCAAAGTCCGGACTTCGCCAGTGATCTCTTTCTTCGCTGCTGCCAGTTCGCTTTTCGTTTCGCTCCTCTCCGAGCGCAAGGCAGCCTTCAACTGAGATGCCTGCAATTCCTTGAGCTCGGTCATCTCCTGACGCAACGCCTCTAGATGCCCAGAGATGGTCGCTTCCATCTCCCCCATTCGTTCCTCAACGTCTCCTAGGTCTTCACCAAAGAGAAGGTCTCGAACGGCCGTGATGGCTTCAGCGTTTTTCTTAGGATCACGAGACCGGCGAGGGTTCGTGGGCGATACTTTTTGGGAAGCTTGTTCTGGACGATGCATAGCAGAATTTAAAGGTCTTTCATAATTTATATAATTTCACGGTTAATAACAATCATTTTCTCTTAGAATCGACTGAAAATCCTACTAATTCGCTTAAATCCAGACATGTACAGGGGGGGAATCACATTGAAGATTAGGTTAGATTTATTAAATGCTAATAATTGTGAAAAGAATAGCGGGGCCTTGCTGAAATATTGGACGCTCATTCTCGACCCGCTCCTGAGAAGAGGGCGTCCAAATTACTGCCAAAGGTAACAGCCCTCAATATCGTCAGGGAATATCGAGGTAAGAAACTCCAATCGCGGAGAGTTACGGGATAGCTCCCAACCGCTGAATACCCAGGCTAGCGCAGCAACCTGAGGGGGCGGCGAAAAGTTGCTTCTCTCACCGGGTGGAGCCGCTTGGCCCAATTGGGGCAGCCCTTAGCGCAGCACGAAGGCATTGCTGCTGATCATCGTCGCGCCTTGTCTGCGCTCAGAGAAGCTCCGCGACGGGTCGTTTTTTTATTCCGCGGCTCTTTTTCCCCATACCTGCGTTACTCGTCGGTCACGAAGCCAGCTTCGCTTTGCTCTCGCCTCGCTCGTCTCTTCGAGCTGCCCTTGGCAGGCTATGTCGTTCCACTCCATTCTCCTCGTGCCTTGATTTGAGAAAAAATTACCTACGGCTTTCTCCACTACGTTTCGAATCTCGTGAATTTCTTCAACCTTCTAATCGTTCGGGACTAGTTGAAGAAGTCCTTTAGCGAAAAATCCATCTATTCTTGAATTTCGTACAGCCTCTTTAGAAAGTTCGCCACTTTGGTCAGTTCTTCATCGCTGAGCGGACGCTCGTAGATCATCAACCGAGCAATCTCGCCGTGGAAGGACTCGAAACCTGGGTGATTAGTTGCATCACGCTCTTGCCCAATCGCCATTTTCGAAGGATTCGCATCGGCGAAAACCGGGACACTTTGTCTGTCGACAGGAGTCGTGGAGTTGATGAAGAGTTCAAGACTGACGGTTTTTACACCAGCGCCCATTCTGCCCATGATGAGATAGTACCGCTTCTCATCAACTGGCTCTTTTGTGCCGACGAAAGGGTTGAGTTCGTCGTGCCAGAGGGCCGACTTCTTAGGCCTCTTTTTCTCCTTCGCCGACTTTAAGCCAAAGTCCTTGCCGTTGCGGGTTCCAATCCAAACGCGGTTGTCATCCATAAGGTTGGCCCAAAATCCGTCGTAGGGGGAGCCATTCCGAAGATTACCGAAAAAGGAGTTCACGTCCTTTTTCCCGACGTTCTGTTTATAGACACACATCACGGAAAACCAGGTGTAGCCGCTCCCCTTTGTAAGATGGTCGAAAGCATCTTCATCCTGATTAACGAGTTCCTGCTCTTCAAAAACCAGCGTGTTGCCTCCACCAATCTCAGTGACCACTTTCTTCAGTGTGGGACGACCCGAGCCCTTCTCTTTCCGGCCCTCATCCTGCTTCGTGAAGACGTCCGCAGCGTTTCCCGACACTTGATTTTTCCAAGCTACCACTCGGTTTTCGCCTTCCGTCTCAACCCCCTTATTGGCATCAAGATCAAGAAACAGGCCTTTTGAAATGGGACTTTCATCGGCAAGAACAGGACTGATGATCAAAAGGCTCGCGAGAGCTAGTGTGAGGAAGCTTCTTTCTTCGGACATAGCGGTCGACTGACAATAGCTGAAATTCTCAGGGCAAACGACCTTCGACCTTCGACCTTCGACTTTCACTTAATTTCGCGACAACCGCCGGTGCAGCTTGCTTACTGCCTATCGACCAGACATCCTGACGTCCTCCAATCGGCGAGCGGTTGGCCTCACGCCATGAGAGCTTCTCCAATCCTTCTTCTGCTATTCGCGCTCGCGTTGTCCAACTGCGGCAACGGCGACGGCAGGACAACCGACACCTTGAGCAGCGAGTTCGATTCGGTTGCCGAGAAGCAAGCCTTTCTCGAACGCTATGTCGAATTTCGGCATCGCTACATCGAGCTCGATTATCGGGTCGCCTTTCTCGATGGAAGTAGCGGTAGACTGCCCGGCCCAACGGAATGGAACCTCCGAATTTTCGCGACGATCCCACCGGAGGAAGTCGATCTTTGGGTAGATGGGCTCAATCGATCGGCCAACACCCCGGCTCTCGGTTGGATCTCAGAGATTCCGAATGCCCCAAGTGACCTGAATGAGTTTGACTGGTATGAAGGATCTCGACGCGTCGTCGGGGTCGACCTAAAATTAGGCCGTGTCCTCTACTGGAATCTCGCCCTTTGAGGCCACTAAAATTGACGATGAAACAGCCTAGAGAAGTGTCTCCAGGAATCGTAATTGGTACTGCGACTCTCACTACCCTCGCAGTCTGGGCGGGCTGGAGAGACCCTGGAATGCTGGTGTTGAGTGCTGTTTTCGGACTAGTACTGGCAGGAATAGGGTTCGCCGCTCGAAAAGGAGCGCTCCAAACGGGAGGCAAACATGTCGGCTGGGTTGTCGCTGTATTATGCCTCGGATTGGCCACTTGGATCGGAGTATCAGGTCGGCTCTCTGCCCTTGCTCAAACCGAGGGTTGGACACTCGCCTGGCCGGGAATTGTCGAACAAATTTCGCGGTCAGCGGAAACTCCCACTCAAATCAACACAAACCACCGCCCTCTCCATCTCATTGTCGATGCCAATTCCGAGCTGTTGGTCGGCACCAACCGCGGGCTCGTCCAACTCTCAGTAACTGACCGTCCGCTGATCGAAGGAGAAGTCGTCGGACTCGACTCCTTGCCCGATGGAACCGTCGTGGTGGCGACAAGACAGCGCGGCTTATGGTTCATTGATTCAAAGGGAACTGCGACTTCTTGGAATACCTCGACCGGAGCGATTGTGGCGCTCGCTGTCCGGGCTAGCGATGGCCTGATCGCCGTCGCCACCGAAAACTCCGATGTCATTATTTTCGGCCCCAATGGAAATGCTCCTCATCGAACGATCTCCACCGCACACCTAGCCGACCGACTGGCCTTTGATCGGGCTGGCAGGTTGATGATTCTTTCCAAACGAGCCCGCGAACTCTGGAGCTACGATACGACCGGCGGAAACTTGTTAAGAACCCTCAAGGTGCAGCGACCGACCCGAGATTTGGTCGCGCTGGGCAACCACATTTATCTGACGGCGACTGGCTACACGACGGATGCCGACGAGCGGCCAAATGACCACGAAATCCACCACCTGATTCTCGAGATCGATCCGGAATGGCTCAAGGTCACTCGAATTCTCGACACCGCACGAAAGATGCATTGGCCGGGGTTTTCGAGAAAGGCATTAGCCCGATCCGGAGCCCTCGCCACACCGATTGGAGCATCGGGTCTGGATCCGGGGTCGATCTCGGCTAGCCGCGACGGAAACCGCCTGCTGATCGTCTTTCGCGGCAGCGACGAAATCGGCAGCTGGAGCCCAACGAACGGAGACTACTGGACGGTCGATTTGGGTCACCGCTACGGTTTGGCCGCTCCGGCTTCGGTCATAGATATTGATGGCAGGCAGATGGCGGTTGCGGATCCGTTCGGTGGAAAAGTCTGGATTGGAACTCGCGACACTCCAACTCATTGGAAAGAGATCACGCTTGGGAGCGAAGCTCCTGATGGGCCGATCCAGCGTGGGGAGCGTGCTTTCTACGCGGCGACCAGGAAGGGCATTAGTTGCCAGAGCTGCCACCACGATGGAGCGACCGATTTCGGAGAACACAATATCGGCCCGAGGACTTGCCAGACACTAACTACCGCAGGAATCACCGAGACGGCCCCGTATTTTCGGATCATGCGGAAAGACGGGCAATACCCCGATCTCGCCTCACTTCACCGCGAAGTCACTCGCGACTTCGGAGGCTATCCGGGTCAACCGCCGGGATCGAGCGAGGACGTCGCAGAATTCCTGAGTTCTCTGCCCCGCCGAACGACTGGAGTCTTGGCAGGCACGAGCGAATTAGCTCTGAGGGAGGGTCAGAAGGTGTTCGAAACCGCGAACTGCCACGTCTGCCACCCAGCGCCTCTCTACACAAATCGGCAAAGAATTCGAAGTGCTTGGCTGTTTCCTGAGCACCAAGAATACGCATCGGGAGCGCTTCTCGATGTCCCCTCACTCCTTCTTCTCAACGACCGGGGGCGGTTTCTCGCTGACGGGAGAGCAGCCACACTCGAATCCGTGTTTCGTGATCACAACCCAGCTGACCGCCACGGAGCCACGAGTTCGTTGAGTGAAAACGAATTCAACCAGTTGTTAGAATTTCTCCGCCAACTTTGAGCCGATCCGCCGAGAACGATGCTCTCTTTCCCAACAACCTCCCTGGCGACGACTGCGGCTAGCCTCCCGGAACTGGTTTGGGCGATGCGGATCAGCGGATATCTGGCTGTGGGGTTTCTGATCGCATCGATCAGTTGTTCGCTGATTGGGGGACGTCAGGAGCGACCGGCGAGGTGGCAGAGGAGGCGTCGCTGGCTGGGAATGCGAGCGACCGAAGTCGTGGCGATTCACTTCGTGATCGGACTCTGGGGATTTCTTGATTTCCAACCGAGCCATCTCCTTGAGGAATCCTACCTCAGGCTCGGAATGGTCGCTGGGGTGATCCTTCTGGCCCTCTGGGCAACCTCGTTCAAAACGAGCCGCAAGATAGTTGGGGAACCGCTTTGGAAAGCTCTCCACCGATTGGTCTATGCCGTCCCGTTCATGATCAGTGCCCACGTAATCTTCGCCCCGTTCTCGGCAAAAGCACTGGGCTTTGCCCTCGGAGCACTCGCCTGTTTGGTGTTCGGACTTCGGTTCGGGCGAGGGTATACCAAATAATGCCCGAAATTGCCTTCGATTCGGTTGCTGAGAAGCAACCAAGTTCGGACACCTCAGATCACGGCACCAAGAAGATCTTGCCGTTCCGTGGGTCTACCGCGAGTTCACCGGTAGCGATGCCCGTGACATCGAGCTCCTGCTCCGGTGCAAACGGGCTGATTACGTGGCCACGGGTTGCGGCCGGCTTTGCGACTGGATACGCCGGCTTTTCTTCTGCAACCGGCTCAGAAGTCTTCGTCTCCTTGACCGGTGGCGTGTCTTTCAATACGACTTTCTTAGGCTCAGGATCTGACTGAATCGAAGGCTCGGGTGCTGATTGCCTGACCTTGACCTCGACTCGCTCAGGCTTCGGGTCGGGCGCAATTTTGATCTTGGGCTGTGGCTTAGCTGGAGCAGGTTTCGTCTTGGGGGGTTGATAGATCGACTTCGGCTTTGTCGAAACCGGTGTTGTCGGACGTGACTGGACAGTTGTCCTCTTAGACACCGAAACTGGGGAACGCTGTTGGGTCACTGCTGATGTTCCTGAGTTCGGGAGTTCACGAACGATTGCTCGATCTTGAACGACTGGCGGATAATATTGCTGCTGCTGTTGCTGAGGGGCTGGCGCATAAGTCCGAGCCCGCGGGAGTGGTTGCTGCACTTGTGTCGGAGGCTGGTAACTCCGGGGCTGCGCCATTGGGGTTCCCGAACCGACCCCATTGGGAAGTCGCTGAGGCTGAACCTGGCGGAGTGGAGCTTGGCGAGGTGGAGCCTGGCGAGGCTGGGAAATCCCGTTGATAAAATCTCGCATTCTATTTCCGGACTGGCGAACGGTGTCTGCCATGGTAGGTCGACGGCTAAGATCACGACCCGTGTGCCGAGTCTGAGGAATCGCAGTCGGTGGAAGCTGCTGCGGCAGAGCCCGATTGTAGTTCGGCGGCTGCTGCTGCGGGCCGTAATAATATCCCTGTGACGGCGGTCGGCCCTGCTGTCCGAGGGCTGTGAAAGCACCACAGAGGCTGAGACTGAAAATCGTGATCAGAAGTTGCGCCCGGTGGGTTGCCTGGCGCGCTTGGGGTTGGTGGGATACTAGTTTGTTCATCTTAACTACTAAGAGTTCCTTACTTAGACGAAAGTCCGTCTATTTCTATTCACATACAAGGCGAAATCTTTTTAAGATTTGTAATTCGTAAGAGGAGGTTCGGGAGATTCGGGGGGCGGCGCGGCGCGTGGAAGCCAAGCAAGAAGCGTGGAGAGTAAGATTATTGGGGAGATCTTCCTTCGGTTCGCCTTCCTTGAAATGAAAAGAGCGGCGAGACGTTTCCGCCCCACCGCTCCATCAACACACGGATTTAACCGCTTGAGTCTTTAGTTGTAACTGTAAGCTGGAACGCCGTGCTCGGAGACGTCGAGGCCAGCGACCTCTTCCTCTTCTGAAACACGGATCCCGATGGTGAACTTCAGAATACCGAACACGATCAGCGAGAAGATGAAGGCGAACGCGCAGTAGGCGAGTGAGCCAAGGAACTGAATTCCGACAGTGTGATCAGGGTTGAAGGAAAAGATTCCGACAGCCACTGTTCCCCAGATCCCGCAGGTTCCGTGGACAGAGATCGCACCGACTGGATCGTCGATCTTGAACCGGTCGAGCATGATGATCGACACGACCACCAAGGCACCAGCAATCAGGCCAATGGTGATTGCGCTTCCTTCTCCAACGGTATCAGCTCCTGCAGTGATACCGACCAGACCAGCGAGCAATCCGTTGAGTGCCATGGAGAGGTCGGGCTTTTTGAGCCAGATTGAGGAAACTAGGATCGAAGCGACTCCGCCAGCACATGCTGCGAGGGCAGTGGTGGTGAACACATAGGAAACTGCTTTCGGATCAGCACTGAGAGCCGAGCCACCGTTGAATCCGAACCAGCCGAGGAACAGAAGGAAGACTCCAATTGTTGCCAGAGGCATGCTGTGCCCGAGGATCGGCTTGGTGCCAGAGCTGGTATACTTGCCGCGGCGTGCACCGAGTAGAAGGACACAAGCGAGAGCTGCGAAACCACCGAAGGCGTGAACGATCGAGGATCCGGCGAAGTCGTAGAAGCCTTTGTCATCGAGAAATCCACCGCCCCACTTCCAGGAACCTGACATCGGGTAAGCGAATCCAACGAGGAGCACTGCAAAGATCATGAAGCTCGGAAGCTTGACCCGCTCGGCAACTGCTCCAGAAACGATGGTTGCAGCGGTTGCGGCAAACATCGACTGGAAGATGAAGTCTCCCCACCAAGTGTAGCCCGCGTTATAAGCAGCTGAGGTTTGGGAGGTGTCGTTCAGGTCTTGCCCGAACCAGCTACCTACCGCGAAGAAGTTGTTAAAGTCATCTCCGGGATACATCGCATTGAAGCCCCAGAAGGCGTAGAGAAGAACGCCGGTAGAGATGATCCAAACATTCTTAAACAAGACGTTTACGCAGTTCTTCTCCTGAGTCAGTCCAGACTCCAGAGTGGCAAACCCGAGGTGCATCAAGAACACCAGGGCAGCGGCGATGCAGATCCAAAGGTTGTTGACGGTGAACCCTTCAACGGTGCTGCCGGCCTCGATGGTGGCAGCGATGTCGGCATCGGTTGTGTAGGCGTCTTGAGGAGTGGATTCAGCGGCCTCAACGACATCTGCCGCAGCCTCTGCAACTTCTTGGGAGACTGCAAAGCTGCCTCCTGAGGTAGCGGTTAGTATCGTGAAGGCCGCAATGACGGCTAACAGCAATCTGGAAGATTTCATCAATGGTTGTATTTGTGTTGTTAGGAGCCCCGCCAATCGAAGCGAAGCATCAACGCATCATCAGCACCGACCGTGCCAACTCCCCCAAACCTCTGAAAAAGTTCTATTCCAGAAAAAATTAAACGCCTCAACTAGCTAACAATGAGGAACATAGGGGATCTTTAAAATCTGCATCGCGAGCATTAAACGATGCCACCTTTGGCCATTCCAAACCCTAAACAGGGTGAAAACCCACCAGTTCGTCAGCCGACGGTTTACTACTCCCTAAAGCGATCGAGGCGTCGATCGAGTTCGCGCCTCGAAATCGCTGGTTTCTCGGGATCTCCCAGCGAATTGCGCGCAGCTTCTGAGAGCCCTGCAATTCGTGATCGGACAATTCCGCTGTAACCTTCTTCGCCTCGCGCACTATCAAAAATTCGCGCTGCGAGTTTTTGGTAGCCCAGCAGGCGGGCTAGATCCCCGACTTTGATCACGACAGCAGGTCGATGCTCGCGCTGGGCAAATCTCCAAGCCGCGACGACCTTGTCTTCTCGAACCTCTTCACCTCCGTGGTTAGTTAGTTGAAGCGAGTAGAGTCTACGTTCGCTTTCGTACAGCGGATAGTCCGTCGAATCGATGATACGGGCACACTCTTCGGTCATCCCAGCCCCAACCAATGCCGAAAGATATGAGCTGACCAGTCTACCACTTCTATGCAGATCATCTTGAGTAACCGAAGCGATCGCTTCGGAGTGTTTTCCATGGCGGACTAGCCATTCAATGAGCGCGGGTGCGACGACTTGGCCGTCCTCCCGCCGAGCTTGTTCGAGCTTTCGGAGCGCAGCCAAAACGGGTGGATCAATCATCTGAGGCTTCTTTGAAAAAACCGAACTGAGCACCACAAGAGCATCATTCAGAGTTGCCTCGGGATGTTCTAAAATACGGTCGACCACTTCGCCATCCTTTCTTGCCAAACCCTCGTGAGCTCCCGCCAAGGCGATCAACGCATCAACCCCAACCCGTGATGGTTTCGCGCGATCCGCCGCTTCGACGCTGAGCAGTTCGTCATAGGCATCTACCGCCTCTCGAGCTGTACCCGCTCGCATCAAGAGGCGAGCATACCCGAGTTTGGAAACCAATGAATCAGGATCGAGCTCCAGCGCCTGTAGCCACAGGTTTCGTGCTCCCTGTGCCGGAGCTTCCTCGATCAAGCTCCGAAGCTCAGCTCCAGAAACTACCACCTCCATGTTGTCAGGAAAACGCGTGACCGCATCGGCAACCATCTGCGGATCGCCGCCGACTTGAGCGACTTCGACCGGGTCAATTTGATGGAGCTTGGACAATGTCTGGAATAGTTCGGCCGTCTCCGCAGCAGTCAGGCCTCCATCGGCTGGGCCACTAACAATGCCAACCGACTCCAGATCGCGGATCCGATTGAGGAAATAGACCAGATCGGTTGAATGGCGACCACGCGAGAATCGTGCGAGTTCACGAAGAATTTCGGGATCTTCAGGACGGCGAGAATGAGCTTCCCAAGCAGCAGAAAATGCCAAATCTTGGTGCCCATCCAGTTCGTATTTGGTAGCCTTCCGCAGCAGCCAATCTGTTTTTAAGTTAGCCGCAATGGGACGCCCAACGGTGAAAAAGAGCCCGGCAGCGACCAACAGCAATAGAAGAAAAATCAGCAGCGCACGCTCTTGGCCAACCAGCCGGAAACTACGGTCTTCATCATCGATTGTGCGTGCTTTAAACATGGGGGTAGTACCACCCAAAGCATTCGCGATCTGAAGCTGAACAGCAAGGCCGAAAAATGGCAACTAGGCCAGTCTGTCTTCATTCGGCTTGAGCATTTTAGAAAACCTCAAGGCGGTGCAGATTTATTTCAGTTGGGACACGGCAATGTCGAATCGGTTTAACAAACCCGTTCTTACCGAGAAAAAAGACGGCACCTGGCAAGCAACCATTCCCGCTCACCCCAGCCTCCCCCTGACCGCCTTTGCGGACGTTCGTTACGCCACCCACAGCAACAAGCCTGAAGAGGCTTTAGGAGGTGAGACCAATGACTTTTCGATCACCTCTCGTTTTCACCGCGTCATTCTCGAAAACATCAGCACAGAAACCTTTAGCAAAAACGCCCCAAAAGGCCGCTTTGAGCCTGTCTTTGCCGCATTCCCCAAGGATTATCTGAGCTGGGCAACTGGCAGAGATGGCAGCATGACGACCTATCAATCCAATGACAACTCTCTCAACTTTCCCGCCAATAAGAAGCTCACCTTCCATGTCAATCCCGACGACAATCCGCTCGATCTCTCGGTGTACTTTTCCTCCCGAAAGCACCTCATCAAAGAGAGAAACCAAGTCGACGGTAGTATCAATATTACGCGCCGTTTTGAGAAACCAGGAGTCTTCAGCATCTCGCTCGCAGACCTTGTGAAAGAGGTGGAAGATGAGAAGACTGGAACGGTATCCGAGCAACGCGTTACCTCTTGGAGAAATGTCTCCACCATGAAGGTGCGACTCAGAGAGGCGCAGACCAGAAAAGTCCTGCCTCTCCTCGATGAGGAAACCGGCGAGAAGTTTCTGCCTCTGATCGAGTGGATCGACTAGCCAGAAATCTCTCTGTTCCCAACAGAGCTGCTAAACGACGTCGGGCGCCGTCATTCGAGCGGGGTCGAGGGCCTCGTTGAGCTGAGCCTCAGTGATTCCCAATTCGTCCAGACTATCCATGCAGATCTCTCTCACGGAGCGCAACGTTTTGGCCGACTCTTTTGCGATCTGGCTGGCTTTATCATAGCCGATCATCGAGTTCAGAGACGTCACCATCGCGAGGGAATACTCGATGAGTTCGTTGCAGCGCTCGGTGTTTGCCTCGATGCCGTCAACACAGCGCTCGCGAAGAATTCCGGTGACGTTGGTCAGAAGGCGGATCGACTCGAGGATCGACTGCACCATGGCAGGCATCATCACATTGAGTTCGAAATTGCCGTTTGCAGCGCACCAAGTGACGGTGGCGTCGTTGCCGATGACGCGAGCACAAACTTGCATGGTCGCTTCGGACATGACCGGGTTGACCTTGCCAGGCATGATCGAAGATCCGGGCTGAGTCGCTGGAAGACCGATTTCACCGATGCCGCAGCGCGGGCCAGAACCTAGCCAGCGGATGTCGTTGGCGATCTTAAAGAGAGCAGTCGCGATGGCTTTGAGCTGACCGGATGCCTCACAGAGCGCATCCTTGGCCGCTTGGGCTTCGAAGTGATCTTCCGCCTCAACAAACTCGATCCCAGTGAAGCTAGCGATTTGAGCCACTGCCGCTGCGGGGAAATCCTCGCGGCAATTGAGCCCTGTTCCGACTGCGGTTCCGCCTAACGGTAGCTCGTGGAGAGCCTTTAGGGCTTTGTGCCCGCGACTGGCCGACAACTCAGCCTGACGCGCGTAGCCTCGGAATTCTTGGCCAAGCCGCACTGGAGTCGCGTCCATCAAGTGCGTTCGACCGATTTTCAAGACGTCCCAAAACTCCTCCGACTTCGCTTTGAGAGAACCCTGAAGCGCCTCAAGGGAAGGAATCAGATCATGCTTCAGAGCCTCGGCCACGGCGATATGCATTGCCGTTGGAAAGGTGTCATTCGATGACTGCCCCATATTGACGTGATCATTCGGGTGGATCGGCTCTTTCGCTCCGATCTCATTGCCGACGATCTGGCAGCAGCGATTCGAGATCACCTCGTTCGCATTCATGTTGGTGCTGGTGCCAGAACCCGTCTGATAGACATCGACAGGAAAGTGAACATCGAGCTTATTGTCGCTAATCTCTTCAGCCGCTTGGCAGATGAGGTCGGCCTTATCCTGTGGAAGTGCACCAATGGCGGCGTTCGTCTTAGCCGCCGCCCACTTTACGATTCCGTAGGCGCGAATGACTCGAGCATCGAGCGGAGTCCCGCTCACCGGGAAATTAAGGACGGCGCGCTGGGTACTGGCCCCGAAAAGGGCGTCGTCAGGAACGGGCATTTCGCCCATCGAGTCTTTCTCAATGCGTGGCATAGTGGTGTCGTAGAAAAGTTCGCGCGACTATAACCACGAATCCCTTACTCGCCAGCGCCAAGAACCCAGAACCCAGAACCCAGAACCCAGAACCCAGAACCCAGAACGTTGATCGCGGTCACGGCTCCGCAGAAAAACGGGCACAGCACAGTGCAATATCTTCCGCCTCTTCTCGGCGAATGCTTACATGATTAGGTCAGTTACCCTCTGCTAAGATAGGCAAATGAGATGACACCCAGCAGCAAAAAGATGATAACGAAGATGAGTCCGTAAAACATGGTGGAGTCAATTAACCGAAGTCGGCGATATTACCACTAAAAATCGCTTACGAAGATCGGTTTTTCCCCTTGATTGTGCTCGCGATGGGCGTATTTACACATCCCTAAATTTTACCGTCATGGCAAAAAAGTCCTGGATTGAGCGCAACAAGCGCAAACAAAAGACCGTCGAGAAGTATGCGAAGCTTCGCGAAAAAATGAAGAGCGAGAACGATTACATCGGTCTCTCCCTACTTCCTCGTGATGCCTCACCGACTCGTCTGGTGAATCGGTGCGGCGCAACAGGCCGTCGCCATGCATTTATGCGTCGCTTCAACCTTTCCCGGATCGCCTTCCGCGAACTCGCCTGCAAGGGCCAGATTCCTGGCGTCACCAAGTCGAGCTGGTAAAGCCGACACTTCTTTCTCGCCAATCCCTCGGGATTAGGCGGCAGGAGACCCACCCTCGAGGTGGGTTTTTTGCTTCCACTGGATCGGTTGAGAGGTCAATCTAGCGAAGTCGTTTATGCCCATCTACCAATACCGCGCCATTGAAGGTGAAAAAGGCTGCATGCGCTGCTCCAAAGGGTTCGAGCTATTTCGCCCCCTGACTCGGCCAGCGCTAGAAGTCTGCCCGCTGTGCAAGACGTCGGTAGAGAAAATCATTTCGCGAGTAAATACGCCGAAAGTCGCCAAACCATTTTCGGTTAGCGATGCTAAAAAAGCCGGCTTCACGGTGCTAGAAAAGCGCGATGAAGGCGTCTATGAACGCCAGTAGCCCGCTTTTCAGCATTCGAAAGTGAATTAGATGGACGAACCCTTTAGTATGATTCCGCTTCTTCTCGCCGCAGGCGGGGGTGGCGGACACGAGCTTACCAAAGACTTCCAGCCGTTCACGACTCAGATTTGGAACTGGGTCGTCATTCTGTTCTTCGTTCTTCTCAACGGCTTCTTCGTCGCCTCCGAGTTCGCGATCGTCAAAGTCAGGAGCAGCCAGCTTGATGCCGAAATCGGCGATGGCACCAAAGGTGCCCGTTTTGCCAAGCGAGTCACTGGTCAACTCGACGCCTACCTCTCCGCGACCCAATTAGGAATCACCCTGTCGTCGCTCGCACTGGGTTTCCTTGGCGAACCCTATATCGGGCGGATGATCTCACCGATTCTGTTCGCCCTCGGAGCACCAGAATCATGGGTCAGCCCAGTGTCCGTCGCCTGCGCATTCGCGATTGTCACCTTCTTGCACATTATCTTGGGAGAACTGATGCCAAAATCCCTGGCGATCCGAAAGTCCCTCCCGACAACGCTGGCAATTAGCCGCCCCCTTCACGCGTTTTACGCTCTTTTTAAGCCGGCGATTTGGCTTCTCAACGGAACCGCGAACTGGCTGCTCAAAATCATTTTCAAGATCGACCCGATCTCAGAAAGCGAACTCGTTCATACCGCCGACGAACTCCGTGTCATTGTCGCTGAAACGGGATCCACTGATGAGATGACCGACACTGAGAAGGACATTGCGCTCAATGCTCTCGACCTAAACGACTTAGTCGTCCGCGATATCATGACTCCTCGCAATGAGGTGACTTCGCTGGATCTTACGGAAGGATTCGAGGCTAACCTAGCCACCGCCCGCTCCTCACAGCACACTCGATTTCCACTGATTAAAAACCATCTCGATGACAGCATCGGGCTGATTCATATCAAAGATGTGTTCGAGGTCATGGGCGCTGAAAACCCCGACCTGACGAAGATCATCCGTGAGCTACATCCAGTCCCAGAACTGATGCCTCTAGACAAGCTACTGAGCTTTCTCAGGCAACGCCGGGCACACCTAGCTCTGGCGGTCGATGAGTTCGGTGGTGCCGTCGGAATCGTGACGCTGGAAGATGTGATCGAGGAACTCGTTGGTGAGATCCAAGATGAATTCGATGACGAAGAAGCCGAATTTAGGAGAATCAGCGACGACGAATTCATCGTCGATGGCACGCTCAACCTCTACGAGCTGAACGAAAATTCGGGCCTCCACCTAGAAAGCGATGACGTCAGTACAGTCGGTGGTTACGTCACAGGTGTCCTTGGCCACCTTCCGCGTGCAGGTGAAACTACGAAGGTCGACGGCTATCTGGTGACCACGACGAAAACCGATGGCCGACGGGTTCTCGAACTCAATTTCAAACGCCACCCTCAAAACGCGAGCACTACAGCAGGAGGCGGTGAGGCTGCTTAGGGTCTGATCAATTCAGGCAACCGCCCAGACCGCCACAAAGTGGCAGGTTAGCACCTTCTCGGATGTCCACCGCGGCGGAGTTCCGGATCCAAAAACGTGGCATGACCCGTCTCGTCGCCGCTCTCAAAAAAGCGTGGCACGACCGTCTCGGTCGTCGCTCTCTGGGGCTATGACCGGGACGGTCGACCCGATCGGTTCAACGACTCGAAGTTCTGGTAGCCTTTTGGTTACAGACCTTAGCTGGCACCGAAGTTAAGTCTTCTGACCAGTGGGGCGCAGCAGCACATCGTTGATCTCCACGCCTTGGGGAGCCGTCACAGCATGCACCACGGCATCGGCAATCGCGTCGGGTTGCAGAACGGAGTAGTCCAAGTCTTCGACCGCCATTGACATGCCCTGCAGATATTCTTTGGCGAGGGGTGTGTCGACGAAGCCCGGTGAAATACAGGTGACCCGCGTAGAGTTCCCCCGCGCCCGAAGCTCGGAGCGAAGCGCGTCGGCATGGGCACGAACCGCGAATTTCGTCGGCGCGTAGAATCCACCGGTTGGAGGAACGCGATGACCAGAAAGGCTCCCGATGTGAACAATATGGCCGCCTTGATCAGCGAGGTGCGGAATCGCCGACTGGGTCATTCTTGCAAGACCCATCACATTGATCTCCCACATCGCTTGCCAATCCGCTGGGTCTCCGTCGACCACCGATGATAACCGAGCCAATCCCGCAGAATTAACCAGAACATTGATCGGGCCGAGTTCCGCTACCAATTCCGCGACGGCTCGGTCAGACTCACCCGCAACGGCCAAGTCAGCAGCCACGGCCACCGCTCTTTGGATTTCATCACAGATTTGTTCAAGGCGCTCCTTCCGCCTAGCAACCAATCCGACGCGAAACCCATGCTCGGCTAAACGGCGAGCTATGGCTTCGCCGATGCCAGAAGATCCGCCAGTGACAATCGCTGTCCCGCCATCCAAAGAATCGGTCATTTGATTCGAAATGTCGGCAGACTAGTAGGTCTAGCCTAACGGTTCGCTGACATCCGCCGAATCTCCTCGATCCCTTTCCGGATCAATTCGACGCGGTTCGCTGGGCTCGGGTGAGTAGCCATGAACTCCGGGGCTCGCGGGCCTTTGGATGTCGACTCAAGAACCTCCATCACCCGAATCATGGCTTCCATGTCGTAGCCGGCATCGTGCATGAATTTGAGGCCTAAAATATCGGATTCATGTTCATCATCACGGCCGTATTTTGTATTCACGACTTTGTTCACCAAACCAGCAAGTTGAGCATTTCCGCCATAACCACCGGCACCACTTGCCGTCACAGCAGCAGACGTAATCCCGCTCCAAAGCTTCGACTTCGCGATTTGCTGAGCACTGTGACGGGCGACGACATGGGCGATTTCGTGACCGAGAACACCAGCGAGTTCGTCTTCTTTCTTGAAATGCTTGTAGAGCCCCATCGTGATAAAAACTTGGCCGCCTGGCAACGCGAACGCATTGACCGTGTCTGGATCGCGAAGGAGATGGAAGTCGTATTGATACGGAGTCTGAGAAGCCGCTGACCGAGACACCAACCGGTTTCCAACTTGATCAAGAAAGGCCTGCAGCTCTTGATCGGGATGAAGTCCACCGTGTTGCTGAGCCATTTGCGGAGCAGCATGAAGTCCCATGGCAATCTCTTCTTGTTCAGAAAGCCCGACGCGCTGCATTTCGCCGGTCACCTCATTGTAGTCCTTCTCGGTCGACTTGTAGTAGGTGAACAGAGTTCCCGCGACGAGCAGAGCACCTAAAATTAAGCGTGGCGCACAACCTGCCCCCCGTCGTTTTGTTGCTCGCCGTCCGTATGCTTGTGTCTGATAATTTGCCATCGCCCTGTGTCTGATCTCTTTACTCCTAGAGTAGCATCCCGTAAGAATGGTCACTTTGACAGTCGATAAACCTCGGGGCGGGAACGAAGGTCATCAAGTTCGATCGCAATTGAAATCCTGCGGGTTCGAGAGACGTAGAAGAGACGGGGAAATATGAGTGGGCTGATAACAAACAACAAATCGGGTCGATCGATTTTGAGGATTTGGAGGGCAATTCAATGAACCCTTCCGTTGATCCTGCTCAAGCTCTACCGGCGACCCGCGCTCAAGTTCTAACGATGGAGGCGAAGGGGCGGGTGCTGGCGATTGGTGATATTCACGGATGCTACAAGGCGCTCACTGCTCTAGAAAAAGCGGCTGGTTTCGCTGACGATGACTTGGTGGTCACCGTCGGCGATTACATTGATCGCGGCCCTCAATCTCGGGATGTAATCGACTGGCTGATTGAGCGACACGGACTTGGGCGACTCGTTCCGATCCTAGGCAACCACGAGGAGATGCTGATGACCGCCATCGAAACTAGTGGCATCCGAGCCTCTTGGTTAGAGTTCGGTGGTCAAGAAACTCTCCGGTCCTATGGCATCAAACGCCCTCATTCGGTCGATGATTTGCGGGCAGCTCTCCCGGGGGCGCACTGGGATTTTTTCGAGAACGCCTGCGTTGACTACTTCGAGACGGACGATCATTTCTTTGTTCATGCCAATGCCAAGCCAGGGTTGGCGCTAGCTGATCAGACCACGGACATTCTGCGATGGCAGCGCTTCCACGCAGCGGCTCCGCATTGTTCCGGCAAGACGATGGTTTGTGGCCACACTCCTCAAACGACGGGATACCCAAGCTCACTTGGGTTTGCAATCTGCATCGACACCGGGGTCTACGCCCAAAATGGTTGGCTGACCTGTCTCGACGTGGCCAGCGGTGACTACTGGCAAGCCAATGAAAAAGGCACCGTCTACGAGAACAATCTGTTCGGAAAATTCGATGACGACCTGATCGAGCTCTAGCTAGTTAGTAATACCTTTTGGGGACTACTTCGGATCAGCGGAATACAATTCCGCTCTCCATATTACGAGCGAGAGCCGGTAGCTTTGTTGCCTTCTTTCTCGCTGAACTTCCCGGCAGGATCGCCTTTGTAGCCGATGATAAAAATCAGGGTTCCGACTACGCACATCGCGGTCAGGATCAGCCAGTAGGCCACCCAACCGGCACCGCCCTCGGTTTCGACAACTTGTTTGTAGATCACCCCGACAACCCAGGTGCCGATAATCGACGCAATTCCTCCGGAGAGTATGCCTAGCAGTGCTTGGGACTGAGAACGCATCCCCTGCTCGACGCGCCGATCGACAAAAACTCGGCCAGCTTCAAAGAACAGAGCCCAAGAAATTCCGTTCAATGCGACCCCGAGGAGCACCAACTGCCAAGAGCCCCAATGCGCCCCCATTGCGTAAAACGCGTAACGGAGAACCCCGCAGACCAGCGCGAAAACGAAGAGCCATTTGAGTCGAAATCGCAGAAGCAGAGCGCCCATTCCAATCATCGCAACCGATTCAACAAGTTGGCCAATCGTCATCCCACCGGCGAAACTGTTCAGCCCTAGCTCCTTGAGTTGAAGCGGTGTATGCAAATAAAATGCGGAGATCGGAATGGTGATCAGCGATGCGGTCAGCGCATAAACCGCGATGTCACGCTGACGAAGCATCTTGAAAGCCCCCAAGCCCAGACGGTCACTCAGTGACGCAGATGCTTTGCCTTTCGGTAGCGTGATCGGCAGCATCAGCGCGGCACCAAAGGCTAAAAGACGCAACCAAACCGCGACCTTTCCGGCCTGTGGGGAAGCATCAAGAGCGAGCCCACTTATCAGAAGGCCAGCGCCCATCCAGCCAAACGTCGCCCAAACTCGATAGCGGCCGAAATCGCGTGACGGGTTCGGGAGGTGAGAAAATGCGATGCTATTAATCAGTGACCAGCAAGGCCCTGAAATCAGTCCATTTAGCATCAGAGCAGCGATGAACAGCCTAGGGTCGTTGGCCTTTTCAAGGAGATCAAAGGCCAGCCATAAGAAGATCGATCCACCACCAACCAAGAACGCCAAGACCTTCTCCGCAGGAAAGCGTTGGTCGGCGAACGCACCAATCGTCAACGGCGACAACAGTCCAGAGATCGGAATCGTCAGAAACACGATCGTCTTGTACTCACCCCAACCTTGAGCCTCGAGAGCGCTCGACAACACCGGAAACCAACAGCCAGGAGCGGCAGCGAACAGAAAGTAGGTCACTGCAATCCAACGCCGGTCACCTCGGGCCCAGCCGTTTCGGCCGTCTGCTGACAACTCGTTGCTCATTCGAAATTTTGCACGCGCTGGGCGATGCCATTCATCGTCGGTGATTCGCTGACAGGCAACCGGATTCGTGGAATGGCAGGAGCACTTCCCAACTCAACGTCGGGCTTGAAGGCGACGGTTGTGCGACGCACGGTGAACTCAGATTCAATCGCCATGATCATCGCAGAGGATATCTCGTCACTGACCGCATCACTCGAGAGTGTTCACCCAGTCGTTCTCGTTCCAACCATGGGAGCTCTCCACCGAGGCCATGCGGCGCTTCTTGAAGAGGGTCGGCTTCTCGCGGGTGAAGACGGGATTCTCGTTGCCAGTATTTTCGTCAACCCGACCCAATTTGGTCCGAATGAAGATTTCGAGGCCTATCCACGCACCATGGACGAAGATTTGGAGACGTGCGCGGCTGCCAAAGTCGATGTCGTCTTCGCACCGTCAGTCGACGCGATGTATCCGGGAACGCCCTCTACCAAAATCTCTGAGTCATCACTCTCGGGCGGGCTTTGCGGAGCCAGCCGACCGGGGCACTTCGACGGGGTTTGCACCGTTGTCACCAAACTGTTCAACATCGTGCGTCCAGACATCGCTGTCTTCGGGAAGAAAGACTATCAGCAACTCGCTGTCATCCGCCGGTTTGTCAGAGACCTCAACCTGCCAGTCAAAATCGTCGGGGTTGAAACGGTGAGAGAAGACGATGGTTTAGCTCTAAGCTCGAGAAACACCTATCTTTCCGCCGACCAACGCAGAGAAGGTGCTGCGATTCGACGGGCTCTGGTTGCTGCCCGAGATGCTTGGGCTGCTGGAACCCAAGATGCCGAAGCCCTCAAGACGTTGGTCGCTCAATCACTCCGTCGCGAAGCCCCAACTGGTCGTATTGACTATCTGGAGGTCGTTGATCAGGAATCTCTGCAGCCGCTCAATCGTGTCGAGAACAATGGCCTCATCGCGGGCGCAGTATTTTTTGGCAAGACGCGGCTCATCGACAACATCGAACTCAGCGCATAGGATACCAATAGCTCTATGGAGAATTTTGATTTCATCGTTGTCGGTAGCGGCATTGCCGGACTCACTGTTGCACTCAAGGCCGCAGAACACGGCAGTGTCTGTGTATTGACCAAGCGCTCGGGTGAGGATTCGAATACCTCCTGGGCTCAGGGAGGGATCGCCTGCGTTCAGTCAGATGAAGATTCATTTGAGCAACACCTCGCCGACACCCTCGATGCCGGGGCTGGGCTTTGTAACGAAGACGTGGTCAAAACGATCGTCTCTGAGGGGCCAGCCCGGATTCAGGAGTTAATCGACCGTGGAGTGTCCTTCGATCGCGAAGACGATGGTAGCTTCGACCTGACTCGCGAGGGCGGCCATACCCAGCGTCGAGTCATGCATTCCCGTGACACTACGGGACGCGCCATCTCGGAAAAACTCTTAGCTGCTGCCAGAGCCGACCAAGGAATCGAACTTCGAGAACATCACTTCGCAGTCGATCTCATCACCACAGGCAAACTTGGTTTCGCCACAAAAGATCAATGCGTCGGGATTTACGTTCTCAACCAAGAATCCGGTGAAGTCGAAACCATGCGGTCGAACCGAATATTCCTGTGCACCGGAGGCAGTGGTCGCGTCTATCAGTTCACGACGAACCCGGGAGTCGCGACCGGCGATGGCGTCGCGATGGGATGGCGAGCAGGTGCGGTCGTCTCGGACATGGAGTTCGTTCAATTCCACCCTACTTGCCTTTTCCATCCGGTAGAAAAGTCGTTTCTAATCTCAGAGGTTCTTCGCGGAGAAGGGGCCGTCTTGATCGATAAGCACGGAAAGTCTTTCATGGAGAAATACGATCCTCGGAAATCGTTGGCTCCTCGAGACATCGTCGCGAGGGCAATCGATACCGAAATTAAGCGGACGGGTGGCCCTTGTGTCTATCTGGACATCTCACATAAGGGTCGCGAATTCATCGCAGATCGCTTTCCACATATCTACGAGACTTGTCTAAAGCTGGGAATCGATGCTGCTGAACAGCCGATTCCAGTCGTTCCTGCAGCACATTACCAATGCGGAGGAGTACGCACCGATGTCAACGGCGCGACCAATATCCCGGGACTCTATGCGGTCGGGGAAGTCGGATGCACAGGACTCCATGGAGCCAACCGATTGGCTAGCAACTCGCTTCTCGAAGGTGCCGTGGTCGCCCATCGCGCTGTCGAACATGCTGTGAAACAGAGTTCGGTGAGCGTTAGCAAAGCTGGTCCATCCCCGAGGGAATACAAACTGCCCGAATGGACGAGCGGAAACGTCACCGATGTCGATGAACTCGTTGTCGTCTACCACAACTGGGACGAAATCCGGCGTCTGATGTGGGACTATGTTTCGATTGTGAGAACGACAAAGCGACTCAAACGCGCCGCTTCGAGATTGCGTAATCTCCAACGTGAGGTCGATGAATTTTACTGGAACTTCAAAGTCAGCACCGAACTTCTAGAGCTGCGTAATCTGGTTCAAACGGCCGCCGTGATTGTCGACTCCGCAGTTACCAGACGAGAAAGTCGAGGCCTTCACTACACCCTCGACCATCCAGAAAAAGATCCAAACGCCACCCAGACGATTCTAAGCCGTTACTAGTGTCCCGAACGCTTAATCCGTAAAAAAAAATTGAGGGGAAACTTGTCATGGAATCAGGTTCGCTCCGCTCACGTTGGAACATGATCACGGCTCTTTTTCCCCATACCTGCGTTACTCGTCAGTCACGCACATCTCCGGGCATGGGGCTCGGATTGAGTTGTCAAAGCGATCATCCAAGCTCATAGCGGCACTGCCTCCGCACAAAGTGATTTCGGTAACGGAACGACAATCACCGTTAACCTACCAAATGATTCCATGGCACACTTCGATCATGGAAGTATGTCCGGACTTTCCTCCGATGTAACGGGCTCTATTCCTCTGAAGAAACGTTCTCTGAGTCGTTCCCGATCTCCCCTGCGGCATTTTCGATCGCGTTGCCGGTTTCTTTGGCCGCTTTCTTAGCTCCTTCGACCACAGATTCAATAGGCTGTGCGGCTCGTTCGACGGTCTTCTTTGCACCGTCTTTGGCAGCATTTTTCAACGCCTCTACGTTCGTCGCGGCTTCCTCTTTGTCACTTTTGTCGGCTTTGCCTTCCGTTGGGTCAGCGGGCAGAACTGGCTTCGCTGATGGAGGGGGAGTGAGTCGGCGAGTCTCTGCTTCGATCAAGGCGCGCGGATTTGCTAAATCGATTCCTACTGGAGGACTCGTCACAGTTTGGCCAGGTGCACCGGGTGCGCCAGCTCCTGCAGGAGCCGGGGCTTCGACAGGTTTAATCAAATCACCACGATTTTTGAGTAACGAGGTGAAGGTGTATTCGGAGACTTTGTAGACGTGCCCTGCGAGAGCTTGCTCGGCAGCGAGCTTTTTCTGAAGGGTTTCGAGTTCCTTGGCGAAGGCATCATCGGCTGCCTTCTTGGCTTCCTCCGTTTCCCCTTCGACGGGTTCGCGGGTGGTTTTCAGATTAGCTTTTGTATCGACTTTGACCAAATAGGCCTTTGACCCAGTTGCGCCTTCAGCTTGTGGCTCCTCAAGAATTTGGAGATCGTATTGGAAGCCATCGAAAGTCTTCAGCACGACTTGATGTCCGGTTGAAAAATCGAAGGCTGTTGCCTCTTCGGCCGAGACGAGATCTTGGAAACTCGGAGACGAAAGTAGGTAGTTGAAGGAGCTGACCTTACTGGGATCGGTTTCCATTCCCTCTGCGACATCGCTGATCGTAAATTGTCCTGCTGGGTCTGGACGACTTGCTGTCCATGAGTTGCTGGGGTCAGGGCAGGTCATGTCGATGGACTGGAGATTGGCGAGTTTGAAGAAGTCTTTACTGATCCAATCGGCAGTCTTTGTGCTGACTTTGCTGAACTTCTCGCTGACCACCCAGACGACTCCTGCGTCGGCGAGGTTCTTGACGAAGCGTCCCGGTGCCGATTCGCCCGAGCCGGACTTCGGAGAGTTGCCGAGGATGAGGGTAGCCATCGGGCTGTCGTCTTTGCCGAACAACTCGACCTTGGTTCCGGTGGTCGCGGTGTCCGGGCTTGAGCCCGGCTCTAGGAGTCCAAGGCGACCGAGTACCGAATCGCCAGCCACCATATCTTGGGCAATGTCGAGTTTTCCGATCGACGAAATCACGTCACGGATCCGGCCGAAATCAGCACCGTAGCCATCGCGGGCGGGGAGCGTCCAACCGGTGTCGGATTGCTGAGCAGTGACGACACCATCGTCGTCCGTCACAGTGATTCGAGCGACGTCATTGACGGCCAAGTCAGGGAAGACGACATCGCGGTTGGCGGCACGTTTGCCAGAGGCCTTTTGGCCAGTAGATCCTTGGTGGCAGCCTCGGGCCAAGAAGGCAACGAGGATAAGGGCGCCGAGGGCGACGAGGAGGAACAGGAGCTGTTTCGCTTTCATGGTCGTGTTGGCTACTTTAGTTCGTGTGAGTTATCGGGCAGAGGTGCGAACCTTCCTGACGACGGCCAGAATGATTCCAATCCAGGTAACGATGATCGGGATGCCGAGGACGTTGAGGAGGGTAATTTTGGACTCCAGTTTGTCGATGTCCTTGTTGAGATCTTTGCGGACTTCGCGCAGGCGTTTCGATCCGGCTACGCTCTTCTCGCGAAGCTTCTCGATCTCTTCTTCCTGTTCTGGAGACATGATCATCATTTGCGACGGATCTTTCTCAGACTGCAATTCGTTGATCCGTTCTTGAGCGAGTTTGACTTCGTCTTCGAGCTGAGCCACTTCGGCGCTGTAGTTGGCCTGAGCTTCGGTCATCATCTCGTTGATTTTGACGAACGGACGGCGTGTCGTCGCGCGGCTTCGGACTTCGATGAGGGCAGGGTCACCGGCAAGCTGCTCCAGGACATTGAGAGCCAATGGCAGGTTGTCGTTGATTACTGACGCCACGCTCTGGCCGAAGAAGTTCTGCACTTGGACGGAGAATTGGTCGTAGATACAATCGGTATCACCGACCAAGATCACTGTGCCTGGAGCGGTAGCTTCGGCGACATGCGCTGGAGTTGCTGGAGGCTGAGCACCTTCCGGGGTCGCTGGTGGAGGGCTAGGGTTTCCTGCGGGGAAGGCCGACTTGAAGTTTCCCGATAGGCGCATGGCCAGAGGATACTGCTTGTTCGATGCCACGAAGCCACTGAGAATTTTGTCCTCTGAGCTTTCGGCATCGAAGCGATTGACCAACTGAGAATTGGCCGAACTCTTCATCAGCACATCCATTTTCAGGCCTTCGGCCGGTTCGCCGTCGAATGCTCCTGGGAAGACGAGCAAGACATCGTTGAGTTGGCTGGTGAGAGCGTCATCCTCATTCAGTGCTTCCTTGCCGAGCGACAGAATCCCTGCGGCACGGCGTCCGTTTTGGAGCGGGGTTCGGTAGTTCATGTCGACCAGAACTTGTTCCGCATCGAAGTTGAATCCCCAAGCTTTAAGCAGAGTAGGGAGGTTTGAGCTCTGGTTGACTGGTGGTGGTGCCTGCTGGCCCATCATTGGGTTAGGCTGCGGGGCTGAGAATCGGGCAGTCAGTGAGTGGGGGTCGAGGAATACGAACAGTTGTCCACCGCGCAGGACGAATTGGTCGAGCCGATATTCGAGAGCGGGTGTCGCGTCAGCCGGGTGGATCACCATTAGGATATTGATATCTTCAGGGATCGGGTCTGTGCCGTTGGGAGAAACCGTCCGGACTTCGTGATCGCGGGAGATTTCTGAGTGGAGCACCCACGGTTGCTGCTGTGGACGGCCACCCATCATCTGCGGAGGCATCTGGAAGGCGGGGCCTGCGACAGGCATCGGGGACATCAGGCCAATGACATTCCGGGACTCTTTCGAGACCTGAGAAATGGCGCGCATGATATCGTACTCAAGAAGCGTTTCGCGACCGGGATCGAGGAACGGCAGGGTTTCGCGTCGATCGAGCGACTGAATGGCTAGACCGAAGTAGATCTGGTCTTGGAGGTTGAGGGACTGCGGATTGATCTGGTCGAGAGCCGCTGAATCTTCGGCGTCGGTGTCGGGCTCAGGATCGAAACGCTCCAAGGTCACGCGGCCATTGGAGGCGCGCTTGATTTGGATGAGGAGATCTTCGACATCGCGGGCGTAGTCCTTCAGCGGCTGGGGCATGGCCCGGGCGTCTTCAGTGACGTAGAAGCGAAGCGCGATTGGCGCGTCTTCGGGGATCTTTGCGAGGATCTCCTTAGTGCCACCAGATAGGGTGTAGATTTTGTTCTCGGTCAGGTCAGCTCTGGCACTGCCAAAGATGCCGAGAGAACCGACGATGTAGTTCAGAACGACTGCGATCAGCAGGACGACCAAGATGCCGACGATGGCAAAGAGGGCGCTGCTAGTTCCAGAAGATGATTTCTTCTTGGATGCGGTCGGGGCGGATGTCTTCTCGCTCATGTTAGGATGAAGTTGAGTTCCGTAGTTCGAAATGGATGTCCGAGGGGCCGACTAGGCACGTTTTGCCCGAATGGCGATGCTGGTGATGACGAGACAAACGACGATCACGGTGAGGAAGTAGAACAGGTCGCGGAAGACGACCACGCCGCGTGTCATGTCGAGGAAGTGGGACATGAGGCTGAATGATGCGATGGCTTCGACAACATTTGCGGGCATCATTTTCATGAATTTTTCGACGATTTGCGGGTATCCGATCAGCAGTAGACCGACACAGATGGCGACGGAAATAATGAGGCACACGATCTGGCTGCGGGTGAATGCGGATATTGCCATCGTGATGGCGGTGCAAGACGAGGCGTAAAGGAAGGCTCCGAGGTAGCCTGTCCAAATCGGCCCCATATCAGGTTCCCCGAGGTATTGGATCGTCCAAACGATGGGCCAAGTCAGGGCGAGTGAAACCAGCCAGACAAGAGAGGCTGCCAGGAATTTGCCGACAATCGCATGCCACGGGGCGATCGGCATCGTGAGCATCAACTCGATCGTGCCTTCGCGATGTTCGTCGGCCCAGAGTCGCATGCCAACAGCTGGCCCGAGGATCGCGAAGAACCATGGGAGCCAGAAGAAGAATGTCCACGTGAGGGAAGCGTCTCCAGAGTTCCAGAGGTCGCCGACCCAGAACGCGAAGCCCATCGACATCAGTAGAAAGATGACAATGATCACGTAGGCGATCGGGCTGCTAAAGTAGGCAGAGAACTCGCGTTTGAATACGGCGAGGATGTTGCGGATGGCAAGGCTCATGACTTAGTCGAAACTGAGTTTGGCTGGTAAGGTGAGAAAGGTTGTTGAGAAGAGTCTAGTCGGTCTCAGTGATGTCCCGGAATACGTCATCGAGACGGCCTTGGTAGGCGTGGAGTTCGGTCAGCGTCAGATTCTTCGACGAACACATCGAGGAAATTTCGCCAGCCAGGCTGCGTGGATCGGTCTTTGGAGCAGGGATGACTCGACCGGAGAAGGCTTGGTCGGAATCGGTGTCGCCAATTACGGCTGAGGATCCGTTCAGGCTTTCGAGTTCCGACTTGATCCCAGTGGCTGCCATTCCTTCGATGACGACTTCGAGCGAGCCGGCGTTTTTGTCACGGGCTTTCAGCTCAGCCGGAGTTCCGTCAGCGACAATGCGGCCGCGGTCGACGACGATGGCACGGGTGCAGGCGGCTTCGACCTCCTCAAGGATATGTGTCGAGAAGATGATCGTCCGGCTCTCGCCCATCCGGCGGATGAGGTTGCGAACTTCGTGCTTCTGATTCGGATCCAGACCGTCGGTCGGCTCATCGAGAATCAAGACTTCGGGGTCGTGGATGATTGATTGGGCCAGACAAGTCCGGTGCCGATAACCTTTCGAGAGAGTATCGACGCTCTGACGCCGAACCGGCTCGAGGAAGCAAGTCTCCAGCGCCTGATCGACTGAAGAGCGTTTCGCGGAGCCGCGGAGCCCGCGCAGATCGGCAGCAAACCCTAGGAATCCAGCGACGGTCATGTCGCCATAAAGCGGTGCGTTTTCTGGAAGGTATCCGATTTTCGTCTTCGCTGCGATGGGATCGTCAAGCATCGAAATGTCGCCAATGCTGATCGAACCTGAGGTTGGTTCGAAGTAGCCCGTCACCATTCGCATTGTCGTCGACTTGCCGGCTCCATTGGGGCCGAGGAAGCCAAGCACTTCGCCCTTTCCTACCTCGAAAGAGATGTCATCGACGGCGACTTTCGGGCCGAAACGTTTGGTGAGGTTCTCTACGCTGATCATCGTGTTGGATTCGATTGTGTTGCGAATTCGCGAGGTTTTTTTGTCTAAGAGAGTTTTGAGAGTAGGTAAGCCTTCGCACAGTAACCGTTCAAAATATTCAACAATTCTCGCACGCCAAATGAAAAATGAAGGGCGGCCATAGAACTATGGATTGGGGTGATCTCCAGCAAAAAGAATGGCCCCACCCGCCTTTCGGCAGATGGGGCCTCTCTTTCAACCAGTGAGAAACGCCGACGAAACCCCGTCGACAGGGGGAAATTTTGTTAGCCCAGGGCTCGGTTAAAGGGCTGCCATACCTCGGGAGATTTTACCGGCGAATCCGAGAATTCTGCGGCCGATTCGCCTAGGTAGGCCGAGGCTTTGCCAACGACTCCTCTCCCTTGTGGCACGGAAAAGCAGCAGGTCATCAGTGACTGTTCCCTTCTTGGGCGACAGTCGCTCCAAGGTGTCCGTTGGGGGGGCGGAGTAGTGGATGGAAGTTTCAGCATAGAGGGTGCTCATCATATTCTTAGACTTGTAAGGTTGCTAAATGGTCACGTTTGTTAACAAGTTTTGGCAACCTTTTTTGTAATGCCGATGTATTTGCATGCGGTTTTCACGAGAAAGTGGGATTGGTGACCGGTTTTGATGGCACTCGATAGGGAGTTGTTTGGCATGGCAGGTTAGAATGTGAGTTCGGTTGATCCTCTGGCCGACAAGGGTTATTGGACGCACCGCCATTTTCGACCATCTGCCATCCCAGAGCCGTGTCCGCTATCCATCTCAATCTTAGTCGCGAAGACTTCGTCGCCCTTAGCCGGGATGCCAATCTCATCCCGGTTTTTACTGAGCTCGCTGCTGATTTTGAAACACCACTTTCGGCGTTCCAGAAACTGACGGACGAAACTCCGGCTTTTCTGTTTGAGTCAGCCGAAATGAACGACCATGCCGGCCGCTATTCGTTCCTCGGCACGAATCCAACTGCGGTGCTGGTTGCCCGTGGTTCCGAGGTGACGATTACCGAAGAGGGTGGGGACAAGGCTACTGTGATCGAGTCGAAGGATCCGCTTCGGACGCTTGAGGATTTCATGGCGAAGTTTCGCCCGGCACCCGACGACGCCTTGCCGCTGTTCCATGGTGGAGCTGTTGGCTATTTATCCTACGACATGGTCAGGGTATTCGAGCCATCGATTTCCGCTCCTCCACCCGACCAGATCGGCGCACCTGAGATGATCTTCATGGTTGCCGATTCAGTCGTCATTTTTGACCACCGATTTCGGAAAATCCAGATCGTTGCCAATGCATTTACTGAGCGCTTTGACGATCCAGGGCTAGCCTACGATGCCGCTTCGGAGACCATCGCGACAATCATTGAGCGGCTTTCCCGCCCCTTTAAGTCGCAGCCACTTGAGGCGTTTTCGGATCCTGTCGAAAGTTCCGATGACGCCGCGTTACAAGCTCGGAGCAATACGACTCAAGCCGAGTACGAGGCGATGGTGGTCAAAGCGAAGGAGTATATTTCTGCTGGGGATATTTTCCAAGTCGTCCCGTCTCAGCGCTTCGAAGTCGAATTTGATGCCGAGCCGTTCAACTTGTATCGGGCTCTACGACACGTAAACCCGTCGCCCTATATGTTCTTTTTGAAGCTGCCCGATGATTTGCATGTCGTCGGAAGCTCTCCCGAGGTTCACGTGCGTGCGATTGAGGGTAAGATCGAAATTCGCCCGATCGCCGGGACGCGTTGGAGGGGACGAACTCCTGAAGAAGACGATGCCCTGGCCGATGAACTTCTCGCCGATCCTAAAGAGCGGGCCGAGCACATTATGTTGGTCGACTTGGCGCGGAATGATGTCGGTCGGGCCAGTGAGTTTTCTTCCGTGGAGGTCGACGACTTGATGATTATCGAGCGCTACTCCCACGTCATGCATATCGTGTCGAACGTCACTGGTCGACTGGCCGAAGGGTGTTCGTCCTATGATGTCATGCGGGCGACTTTCCCTGCAGGCACAGTTTCTGGATCACCGAAAATTCGGGCCATGCAGATCATCAACGAGCTCGAAAAATCAAAGCGTGGGGTTTATGCCGGTGCGGTTGGCTATTTCGGGTTCGACGGGAATTTGGACAGTTCGATTGCTCTCCGAACCTGCGTTCTCAAAGACGGAAAGGCCTATGTTCAGGCCGGTGCTGGAGTGGTCGCAGATTCCGATCCTACCTACGAGTACGAAGAGACTTGCAACAAGGCGGCGGCGATCCTCCGGGCACTTCGTCGGGCCGCTGAGTTGGCGTAACCGCACAGCGGCTTCTATGTTTGCCTGCTAACTACACGTCGCGGCCGTAGGTGTCCTTGTGGAGCTTCTTGCACTGGCCGATCCAGTCATCACTTCGAACGCGGCCTTTGAATGTCAGGCGGGAACCGAAGGCTTCGACGGTGCCGTCATTCCAGTTCGCGATCTGATGGAATCGGAAGACGCCGAAGTCGTGGAGTTTCTTTTCCAGGACACTGGCCACCCCATGGATCTGGGTGAGGTCATCAACCCGGCTCGGTTTCCGATGGAAGACGATACCTAGGTCAGAGTCGACTGAGGCCGAGTACTTGGTGTCATGGAGATCGAGTGCCTCGTCGGCCCAACCAGCGGTCAGCGTCGGAGAGACGCCGATCCGTTCGGCAACTTGAGCCGAGGTGGCTTCATCCCACGCGCCGATTTGGTCGAAGAAATAGACCCCTAAGTCATGGAGCTTTTGTTCGTTCACCTCGCCTAAGCCCTGAAGCTGACGCAAGTCATCGCGCTCGCTGGGCGACTCTGAGTAAAGGAGGCCCAAAACGTCGTCCTCTTTGGCATAGAGGGAAGCCTCTTGGAATCTCCGTGCCTGCAAGACCCATTGATCGCGAGCGATGTGTGCGCCGTTTCCGAGTTCTGACGAGAAGTGTCGAACTTGGGCGCTGCGCCAATTAGCGATCTGGTCAAAGCGATGAACACCGGCTTGATGCAGCTTCTTCTCGAGAGTGGCTGCGATACCGCGGATCTGCTTCAAGTCGTCGACTTGAGCTGGCTTCTTCGAGAAGACGAAACCTTTTTGCGGGTGGTATTGGCTGCCCTCTGGAATGATCAGTCGGCCAGTGCCGTGAGTGGAATCTTGCAGACCGATCGCCTCCGTGACCCACGTTTGATGAGTGGCACCAGAGCCTGTCGGAATCCGCTTCGTCCAACGTTTCCAATGTCCTGCATCCCAGGCTGCGATCTGAGAGAAACGGTAGACACCGGCAGCGTTAAGCGCCTTTTCGCTGGGCTTGGTCAGGCCGGTGATTTTTGTCAGCTCGTCGGGGTGAGGAGGGGCCTGACGGAGGAGTGGGCCGCGCGAGGAGTCTTCGTAGGTGAGATAGTTTTCCTCATGAAGTTGCTCAGCTTGCGGGATCCATTCGTCCCGTTCGATGCGATCCTTGAAGCCGAGATGGGACGACACTTCGACCACCGCTTCGCGTTCCCAATGAGCGATCTGATCGAAGCGGTAGACACCCAATCCGTGAAGCTTCTGCTCTAAAACGTTGGAGATGCCTCTGATCTGTTTGAGGTCATCGGTGTGCTGAGGGGGGCGACGGTAGAGGAGTCCAATGGGCGCCTCGAGATAAGTGTTATAGCGAGCGTCGTGAAGATCCGCGGCTTGGCGAGACCACGCGGCTACGGCTGCCGGATCTGACGAGAACCGTTTGCCGATTTCGCGGTGCTGAACTTCCTGCCAGCGGGCGACTTGCTCAAAGTGATAGATCCCGAGTTGGTTTAGTTTGTCCTCGTAGTCAGTCGTGATCCCATCGATCGCGCACAAGTCATCGACGTCACTGGGACGCTCCGTGAACAGAATTCCAAACTTTCGGTTCGCCTTAGAATACGATCGAGTTTCGTGAAGACGGAGGGCTTGAGTGACCCAATCTTCACTGGCGATTCGCTCCCCGGCTTCCACGGACTTGGCGAAGTGAGCGACGTTGTCGCTGCTCCAGTTGGCAATTTGCAGATGTCTGTAGACGCCCTGCTCATTCAGACGGCTCTCAAAAACCTCTCCGACGCCGGTGATTGCAGTGAGGTCATCGGTATTCCTCGGCTTGTTCTCATATACGAAGCCACGCACAGCATCGTAGCCGGCGCCTTTAGGCACTTCGTAGCGACCGATTCCGGCGCTGGCGGCACTCAGGCGTGTGGCTCCGTTCAGAATTTCTGATTGTCGATCGGGTAGTCCGGAACGCTTTTTCCAAGCATTCCACTGGGACTCGTTCCAACCGGCGATCTGATCGAACCGATAGACGCCGCCTTGATTCAGCGTGCTCTCGATCTCAGTGTCGATTCCGGGAAGTGCTGTGAGGTCGTCAATCTCACTGGGCACGCTTTGGTAAATGCGACCAAGATTTTTGGTCGACTCGGCGATGTGAGAATCTTCGTGAAGACGTCGCGCTTGAGGGATCCATTTATCCCGTTCAATCCGACCCTTAAAGGAAAGCCGGTTGTTGAACGCCTCGACGTGAGGTTCCTGCCAATCTGCAATCTGAGCGAACTGGTAGACGCCGAACTCATTGAGCTTTTCTTCGAGAACGTTGCCGATCCCGTTGATTCGCTTGAGATCATCAACTGATGTCGGGGCTTCGGAGTAGATCGCGCCGTAGGTTGGGTCGATTGCCGTTGTCGAAGACGTAGCCGCTTTGGCGTTGGCGTTGGCGTTGGCGTTGGTGGCTTCCTTGGCGACAGACGCTTTGGGCTTCGTCGCCTTGGGCGAACTTGGCTCAGGTTGCGCCTTTTTCGTCTGCTGAGTCAGGCTCAGTTGAAGTGTCTGGATTTCCTCGGCTCTCTTTGCCAGTCCCTGTTCGGCTCGTTCTAGCAGGTTTCCGAATCGAGTTGCTTCCTTTTCAGCGCCAGTCCGTGCTGCTTCTGATTCTTCAAGTTGGCGTCGGATTTCGGCGAGTTCGGCCATGGTCTCTTCGGACGAATCAGCACCAGATTTCACTTCGCCGACCTCCGCCTTCAGACCTTCGATTTCTTCGACTAGGGTGTCATTTTCCTTAGATCTATTTTCTAGATTTTGCCTGAGCTCTTCCAGTTGGGAAGCCTCGTTGTTCCGGGTCTCTTCGAGTTGCGATCCCACCTCTTCAAGTTCCCGAGCGCGTTCTCCGACCTCGTTGCGGGTGCGCTCCAACTCATCCTCGCGGGCGTGAAGCTGGCCTTCAAGATTGGCGATGATTTCGCGCAAACCACCGGCTTCGTCTTCGCGTGCGATCCTGAGGTTCTCCTGCAGCTCAATGTGGCCACCTTCGAGTTGAAGGATCTTTTCCTCTTTTTCGGAAATGCCGTGATGAAGCTCGGCGATGGTGCCTCGAAGGGCTTCGGTTTCGCCCTTCATGGACTCTCCGGCCTGCTCCAGGGCTGCATCGCGTTCGGAGATAAGACGCTCCAGTTCGGCGACTCGACCGTCTCGGGTCGACAGCTCGTGCTTCAAGTGGTCGATCTCAGAATTTTTCTCACCTTCGACTCGATTGATGTCATCGCCGCGACCAGCAACGATGCCGTCGAGTTCGGAGATCCTAGAATCCCGAGCGGCGAGTTCGTTTTTGAGGTGATCGATTTCAGCGTTCTTCTCGCCTTCGACCCGATTGATGTCGTCGCCGCGACCAGCAACGATGCCATCGAGTTCGGAGATCCTAGAATCCCGAGCGGCGAGTTCGTTTTTGAGGTGATCGATTTCAGCGTTCTTCTCACCCTCGACCCGATTGATGTCGTCGCCGCGCTCGTTGAGCCGTGCCTCAAGTTCGCCAATCCGGGAGTCTCGAGCAGCGAGTTCATTGCTCAGCCCGTCGATGGCCTCCTTGGACGAATGTTCCGATTGTTGGCGGACTAGTTCGATCTCGCTGGAAAGTTCATCGATGCGCTGCTGCTTCGCGCTAATTTCCGTCTGCGACGTTTTAAGGTCGGATGAGCGTGTTTCTAGTTCACCCCGCAAGCGTTCGACTTCTGCCGCGCTCTCATCGAGCATCCGTTGCTTTTCCGGAAGGAGGTTGCTCTCAAGTTCGCCAATGAGATTATCTCGGCCGACGATCTCCCCACGTAGCGCCACAAGTTCGGTTTCAGCATCGGTCAGTGTCGTCTTAAGAGACATCATCGCCTCGTGATCACCGTCCTTCGCTTGGCGAAGTTGGTCGGCGTCGGCGAAACTTTCGTCGAGTTGCTTTTGCAGCTCGGGAATTTGGTTGCCCGTGAGATCAGCGATCTGGTTGTCTCGACCGACAATTTCTCCACGGAGCGTTTCGAGTTCCTGCTCGGTGTCTCCTAGTGCCGCCCGTAACGCAGCGATCTCTTCGTCATCCGATGAGAACGCTTCTTTGGCCCGGTGCGCTTCTTCTTTGGCTCGACCCAGCGACTGCTCGAGGGCTGCAATTCGACCGTTTTTGCTGCCGATCTCTGCTTCGAGTTCTCCAACCCGCCAACGCAGTTCCGCGGTTTTTTCTCCTTGGTCGCGCAGGCCAACAAGTTCTTCTTCTCGCTGATCGATCTCGCCTTGAAGTGAAAGGCGCAATGTCGAAAGATCGCTATCGAGTGTTTTCGAATATTCCTCGCGCTCAGCAAGCAAGCTTTCAAGCTCACCGATTCGCCAACGCAATTCGTCAGAGCGGGCTGCAGCATCGCGTAGTCGGTTCAGTTCTTCGTCACGCTGATGAAGCTCGCCCTCTTGCTCAAGACGCTGCTGCTGAAGTTTTCGAGCAAATGTTCTTTCTAGTTCGGTGGTATCTGGAACCGGTGGGTTCTCGGCGTCCTTGAGTTGGCCTTCGAGTTCGGAGATCCGGAGCTTGAATTCGGCAATCTCTGCCTCCGTGGATTCAGCACGGTCGTTGATGGCTTTTGAACGATCGCGAATTTCCGAAATCTCTCGATAGCGATCATCAAGCTCTTCGCGAGCAGCCGCGAGTTCGACTGTCAGGCCATTTCGCTCCTCGATCAGCTCATTGCGGTCGTCGGGATCTTGGCTTCTGCGAGATCTTACATCAGCGAGTTCAGATCGCAGCGACGCGATCAGGTCGGCTTGATTTGACTCTTGGCGATCGTCGCGCTGAGGCGATTCTGCTTTGAGGTCATCAATCTCACTTTCTCGGCTGGAGAGCGTGATCCGCATCTCTACCAATTCGGATTCAAGGCGAGCCACCTCTTCCCGAAGAGTGTTGTTTGATTCGTTCTGAGCGGTCTCCCGAATAGAATCGAGCGAGAGCGGCAAGAGCCCAGAACTATCACCACTAATAACGGAAACTCTGGCATCGGCCAGTTCCTGAGTGAGGCGATCGATTTCTCCCCGAAGAGCGATTTCAAGGCTCGGGTCGGTGGCTGTCACCGAAGAACGGTCTTCTGATGACTGCTCTTCTAGATAGGTAATCCGAGATTGGCGCTCCTCAAGTTTCGTTTCGAGTTCGGCGATTTTTGTCCGCCAGCCTGACGCTTCGACAGCATCGACATCCGACTTGTTAGAGAGGCCGCTCAGTTGATGACGGAGCTTGAACAATTCGAGCTCGCGTTCTGTCCACAGCGACGTTTCATGGTCGATCGGACGTCCATTAGGGCCCAGGCGCGCAGTGAGTTTTTCTGGGGCGTTGCGATCAAATGGGAAGACGTCCCACAGTGAAGAGTTCGGCTCTTCTTGGTGAAGTTCCAGCCCCGCTCGGACTTTTGCACACCACGGTTTGGCGTGTTGAGCGTAGGCTTGGCGGCCACCGTTGAGTTGACTGACTGTTTCGTGGAGATCGCGGCGCTCTGCGGCAAATCCTGCTTCGCCACGGCGAGTGACTACGCTGGCGGCACCGAGCGCAGCGGCTGCACGAGCGAGAGAATCGCTGGCCAGTTCCAGATCGTTTCCGGCATCTCCAATTGATGCGGTGCTCGCTTCTCGGACTGCATTGTAAAGTTGTCCGACGACATTTCCGGTGAAATCTCGGCCACTCCAGAACGAGGTACCTAGCTCAGTGAGTTGTTCGTAAGCCAATTCCAGATCTCCGTCGAGATCTTCGATCTGACGCTCGACGAAACCGGACTCGCGACAGATATCTGCCATTTCGAGTTCGACCCCGTTCATCTGATTTTTCAGTGGCCCGAGATCGCTCAGGTTGGCTTGACCGTGTTTTGAATCGAGAAGAATATTGGCAGCTCGGCAGCCACCTCCGACTTCGTCCAGTCGATTACCTAGGCTTGTGGCTCGGCTGCGGACACCAGCGAGCGATTCCAAAACGTTATCAACTCCCTCTGCGGTCTGGTCGAGCACTTGCCGGATGTCCTTCGTGCGTTCGATGGACTCGATGGTGGCACCTCGTGCATTCGCAGCGCAGTCGGCGAATTGGCTTGGAGCATCCTCTGGCATCTTTTCCAGCCCATTTGCGATCAAACCACGCGATGCATGAAGCAGTTCTTGAATTTCGTCGACGCGTCCTTGGAGAGTGGCGAATTCGACTCGTTCTTGTCCCACTGAAGCTTCGGTTACCGAGAGGCGATTATTTACGGCTTCAAGCCGGAGGCGGAGGTCACTGACCAGCGGAGGGCCTAAACTCATGTGGTCGGCGAGTGCGATCAGGTTGTCGTCGACCGGAATCGGGACTGGCTTCTGATCGATCATTTTTCCAATGGCAGCGCGGCGGCTTGCTAAGCTTGAGCAGGCTGTCTCTAAGTTCGCACACTCTTCGGCACAGGCTGCGAGCTCAACGGCAAGTCGGCGATCGCGGAGGCATGTCCAGAGCAAGCCCGCGAGAAACCAGAGCAGGGCAAAGACGCCGATAACGGCAGGAAGGGTCTCCATAATGAAGACCATCGAGTCGAGATTCATAGGTGTCGGAAAAAGAGGCTGAGTGTGAGAGCGCGGGCTGTTCGGCGGGGTACTGGCCGAGTTTTAGTCGAAGTCAGTTCCCGACTGGTCGTAGATTTGGCTTTCTAGCGCACGGCATTCGGCTTCGAGATTGTCCTTTCGAGTGCGCAACTCGATCCGCCGTTTCTGGCAGTCGTTGCAACCTTCGCGTCGCTTATTCCAAAACAGGTGACCGATTAGGGCCCCGATGAAAAAGGTGATGAGGCCAACAATGAGCCCAATGGCGAGAATTTGGACTAAATAGTATGCGAGATGTGCGTGCATGGAGAAGTGGGTTATCGGCGGCGGATCGAAATTTCAACTCGTCGGCTAGAGGCTCCGTCGCTTTCCGGGGCGGGTTGAATTTCTCCATGCCCTTCGCTCCGGATTCGGTCGGCAGGTACACCCAAGCTGATGAGTTTTTCGGAAACTGCCTCGGTGCGGCGGGTGCTTAATTTTCGATTGTATCCAGCGTCACCGAAGGGATCCGTGTAACCAGATACAACTAGGAGGAATTCGTCGCCTTGTGGGCCGGTGCCGACAGCGGCCGCCTCTTGGACTTTGGGTAACTCGGTTTGGCTGATAGAGTCGGAGTTCGAGTCGAAGTAGACGACGATTTTACCAATCACTATTCCGTTTTCTGGCGGACTCGGGGCACCAACCACAGGACTATTTGGTGTGGCGCCAGCGAGCTGAGGTTTGATTGCGAGCCGGTTGACGATCTTGTAGCCTTCCGGACAGATTTTATTGGCCTTTGCCTCAAGGCTGTCGCGCACGTCTAAATTCGAAACGACTCCCCAGAGGCTCAGTAATTTTTCGCTGACCTCCAATTCACCGCGCACCGTATTTTCGAAAAACTCGGTGGAATAGCTCCCGAGATCGGCAAGCCATGGAGCCGCTAGCGTTGAGTTGTCGACTGAGAGACGGTCAAGCACACTATTGTCTCCTGCACTGGCGGCCCGGATCAACTGTTTCTGGCCATCTGCAGTTCCAACGGTTCCAGAGATGAGTAAGTTTGTCCCCTCAGGGCGAATCGTAACTTTGACCGGAGTGGTCTGGTTGCCAGCATTCTCCACCTTGGGCGGACTTGCGGCAATTGGGTCTGTTGTCGCTTCGGTCTCGGGTGGACTCTGAGACGTTGTCTGAGGAGTCTCGCTAGTTTCTGGGGCTTGCGCGATGCTGGTCGGGTTTTCCGATTCAGGCGCTGCATCGATTGCAGTCGAGGGTTCTGCCTCAAGTGGTTGAGTTCCTAAGATTACGATCTGGTTGTCGACTTTAAGATCTTCGTCGATTCGTTCAGCCATCGACTGAAGGGCGGCTTTGGTTTCCGGCGAGTCGAGAGTTCCCGTAAGGATCAATTGATCGTCGCCAAACTCCACCATCCCGTTCTCGACAGCTCCGAAGTAGCTTCCGACGAAGCGTGATGCACCAGCCATCCACTCTGATGAATCCGCGCCTACGGAGATTTTACCGCGATGCGGCCGGGCTCCGGCAAGCGACCGGATTGCGGTTTCAATGTGGTTGCGAGTCCGAGGTGTATCGACTGCCCCCCGGTAGCCGATCGCATCTTTAGACACGGTCACCGCGAGAAATCCATAGCCTCCCTCGGTGATGTCGTCTCCGTCAGTAGATTCTGACGGGGAAACTTCTGAGGCAGGTGTGGCAGCTGGAATCGTTCCGAGTTCGGCGATGGCAAGTCCTCCAGTGATCTCTCCGAGGTCTGAGTTCGCAAGCAAGTTCATCGCGAAACTCTGATTCACATCGTTTTCGACGGTTCCACTTACCGATACTTCGCTGTCCAAACGCAGTTCAGTATCATAGGAGTACTGGAAAAAATCTGGAAGCGTGTCAGTCAGACGGCTGACCCAGTCTGCGTCTCCTGCGGTTGCCTTTTCAACGGCAACCTGATCGGTGACGACAAAATCTCGGGAGTGAAGTTTCGTTCTTAAATCTTGATAGGCGACAGAATCTTCGGGCGAGAGTGATCCTGAGATGGCTAGATTTCGTGCACCGCTCTGCTTAACAATTAGGTAGGGCTCAGCGCGGCGAAGATCGGGTTCGGGCGGAGTGTCTGACGGATCTTGGGCAGTGACTTCTGGCGTTTCGATTTCTGCGCTCTCAGAGGTAGCTAGGTTCGAACTTTCCCCGCCGTCCATTGAGAAGCGAGCCCCAGGTACTGAATCGGCGATTCGATCGTATTCCACCGAGTCGACACCCTTAATACTCGAATCGAGAAAGACTTGCCAACCGATCGGTGATGAGGCGTTTGTCTTTGGGTATAATATTGCAACGCGCCGTTCTACAGCCTTCTCGATCTTCTTTTGGAAGAGGAGGCAGGTGATGCAGAACGCCGAAAGTATGAGAACAAAGAGGAAGGCGGCCAGAGATTTCATACTCAAGGCAATTGGAGTGTTAATATTTTCTTCAAAATTATGGCTAACCTCAAGGTGAATCAAGTTTCTTAGGAATGCATTTCACAAATTAGAAGGTCGATCAAATTTTAAAATTCTAACAAGGATAAGCGAAGGATGGACGGAAAGTTATAAAATTTCAATCATTTCTAGGGCTAAACAGTGCTTATCCCAAGATCAATGTGTGAAGGCTAGTCGAAAGAGAGCCTATTTTTTCTCCAGAAGTTAGTGTCCCGAACGATTAGAAGGTTGAAGAAATTCACGAGATTCGAAACTCAGACCGAGGCACGAGGAGAATGGAGTGGAGCGACATAGCCTGCCAAGGGCAGTTCGAAGAGACGGGAGCGGGGACGGGAGCAAAGCGAACCTGATTCCATGACAAATTTCCCCTCAATTTTTTTTTCCCGGATTAAGCATTCGGGACACTAGCGCAAGGCGCTGTTTGTTGTCACGCGTCGTAGTGGATGTCGATCTTTCCTAGGCTGCTTTGAAATCGCTTGTTAGCAACTCGGTTGCAGTTGCTGTCAATTCTTGGAATTTATAGGGCTTTTGAATAGATCCCTCGGGGCGTAGTCCGCCACATTCAGTCGCAAACTTGTCCAAGTCTACGGGATAGCCACTACAGATGAGAACGGGAAGTCTTGGATAGAGGGTTCGGAGTTCAGCGAAGGTCTCTGCTCCAGATAGCTTGGGCATACTGAGATCAAGAATCACAAGGCCGAAGGTTTCCGGAGCGCTCGCAACGACTTTCAGTGCATGAAGCCCATCGCCGGCGGTCTCGACTCCGAAACCATCGCGTGTCAAAAGCCCTTCGGCGATCGACCGAACAATTGCCTCATCATCAACTAAAAGGATTTTCTTTTCGGTCGTGTAGATCGCTTCTTCTGCTTTTGCCGGACTTTCGACCGGTTGGGGAGTAGCGAGTTTGCCCGATGTCGGAAGAAGAATCGAGAACGTGGTTCCAATATCGACTTCGGTTTCGAAAGACAGCAGACCGCCATGCTGTCGAATGATTCCATAGCTCGTTGCTAGGCCAAGGCCGGTGCCTTCGCCAAGAGGTTTTGTTGTGAAGAATGGATCGAAGATCTTGTCTCTGACGGCATCGGCTATGCCCTCCCCTGTGTCTTGCACGATTATTTCAACATAGGAGCCACTGGGAAGTCCGAGCCGGTCTGCGCGTTGTTCGTCGAGACAGAGATTTCTTGCCGAAAGGCCGAGAGTGCCACCTTTTGTCATCGCATCGCGCGCATTGACTGCCAAGTTCATGATCACTTGCCCAAGTCGGGTGCTGTCGACCTCGACCGGTTCGAGTGGCTCAGAGACTTCAGTTTGAATCTCAATCCGACGATCAATTCCGGCCATCATGAGGTCGGCCACTTCTGAGACGATCTCTCCAGCGTCTGCGTGATCAAGACGAAGGTCTGTTTGACGAGAGAATCCCAGCAGTTGCGCGACCAGTTGGGTGGCACGGCCGCAAGTCGTCTGTGCGAGGTCTAGGAAGCGATGAAGTTTCGGGTCAGTGGTGTTGAGGTCGGTAAGTCGGTCGACCGCGAAGTGGAGGTTCCCAGAAATCCCCGTTAGCAGGTTGTTGAAGTCGTGGGCGACACCACCCGCTAGGCGACCCACCGCTTCCATTTTCTGAGCTTGCTCAAGCCCTCGTTGCAGTTCTCTCCGCTCGGTCAGGTCAGAAAAAATCCACAGTCGTGCCATTGGGCGTTCCTTGGTATCTAAAACGGGTGCACTAAAAATCGAAATTTGTTTCGCTTCCGGTTCAACCAACTCCCATTCGGATTCGGCTTCTGGCGCCGTGGCGGCAATATTCAATCGCGCATAGGTCTCAAACTCATCAGGAGATGAAAAGCCGGCTGCCAATCGGGAAAACAGATTCTCGGGGCGTGTCTGACGGAGACTGCGGTTCGACATCCCAAACAATTTGGTGAGCTGCGCATTCACTTCTAAGATTCGCCCGTCTAGGCCGATCACAAGAATCGCATCTCGGCTCGCGTCATTGGTCGAGCGAAGTTGAGCAGTCGTGGAGCGCAGCGAGTTTCGGCTTTCGCTCAATCTTTTTGTTCGGTTCTCAACCAACGCTTCAAGCCCTTCCTCATGAGTACGCACGCGATCAACCATCGAATTGAAAGCGGCTGCCAAGACTCGGATTTCCTTAGAACCAGTTTCGGAAATTCGGGTATCTCTTCTCCCCGTCGCCACTTCTTTAGCCGCTTGGGAGGTGATCGATAAGGGGCGAGCTACAGCGCCCGCGGCTGCGAAACTGATGACGGTCGCTAGGCTCAAGCTTCCGATCCCTGCCCAGAAGAGCCAACCATCAAGTCGCCGCTGGGGGGCAAAGAACTCGGATACTGGCTGCGCGACGATCACCGCCCACATCGTCTCTGGGCCACCGGCTGGAAGGCGAAACCGAATCGCTGAGAATGCGAGTTCGTCTTCGGTGTGCATCTCTTTGGTGATTCCCCTTGTTCGTTTCTGATCGTCCCAGTTCAAGGATGGCGAGTAGCGTTCCAAAATGAATCCTCTATTGGGGTGGGCGAGGACATTGCCGAATTGATCGATGACCAAGGCGTAGCCTGAATTTCCAATCCGGGCACGATCTACCAGATTCCAAACCTTTTCTAAAGAGACGGAAGCCTTGAGAATTTCGACGATTCCAGAGCTCTGGATGACTGGGATGTAGACGCTGATATAGAGATTGCGGCTGCCCAGTTTACGCTGAGGCGAGGATAGGGCTTTGCGCCCTTCAAGTGCTGCTTGGAACCATGTTGTGCTCTCCTGGTTTCCAATTTCTCTGGGATCTGTTGATCCGATCGGAAAGCCGTCCGGGTTGTAAAGAGTGACGTGATCGAGAAGTTCGAAATGCTGGGTCAGCCTTTGGATCTCGTCGACCCGATCTTGTTCGTTATACCCCGGCTCGGTCAGCTTGGGACTAACCAGGAGCTTCTCAACATCAGTACTGGCGTCGATCACGATCGCATTGACCTGGGTCGCGATGTGAGCCGAAGTTTCATCTAATCGTTCGTAAGAGGACTCAGACAGAGCCTTTCTCACCATTGAAGAACTGACCAGAAAAAGGATGCCGATGGGCGCAAGCAGCGCGAGCGCAAGCAGTAGCAATATTCTGGTTCTAATGGATGCCATCTGCACCTGAATTCGGAAGTGAACAAGCAGAGGCTATACTGCGCTAGCAAACGAACATTTGCTCTACTGGGTTGTTCCTAAGATGGGAACTGGCACGGCCCGGGTCGTTTTGTTGCGGATACTTTTCTGAACGGTTTGCCACGCACCGTTCATCAGCCGTTCCCTCTCCACGCTTCGCGAGGAATGAAACTCGCATCGGCTAAGAACTTCTTCGGTCGGATAGATGCGCTGGTCACTGGTGAGTTCAGGGTCGAGTAGGGGAGTCGCAGCCTCGTTGGGACTCGCGTACCAGACGTAGTTTGAGTTGGCTGCGGCTTGTTCAGCCTCAAGCATGAAGTCGATGAAGCGGTGAGCCAATGCTGGCTGAAGGGTATCGCGTGGAACTACGAAATTGTCGATCCAAAGGGGCGCGCCTTCTTCTGGAATGAAGAATGAAATAGGATGCCCCTCATCGGCAATGAGCGCTGCGTCGCCACTATAGCACATCGCCATCCACGCCTTGCCTGATCGGAGAGCGTCCTTAACCTCGGCATCGGATCCGAACTTAGGATTCACCGCACTCTTAAGGCGAGCGAATTCGTCGACAACAGCATCGTAGTCTTCGGGGCTCGATGAGTTCATTGGTCTTGCTATCTTCTTAAGGATGACGGTGAAGAATTCCGTGCGTTCATCGAGTAGATAGACATGGTCTCGATAAGCAGGGTTCCAGAGAGAATTCCAACTAGCACCGGGATCATCAATCTTATCCGTCCGATAGGCGACTAGGGTTGAGCCCCACATGAAAGGCAAAGAATGTTTGTTCTCGGGATCAAACTGGGCCCCCATGAAGTCAGGATGAAGGTTGGTCCAATTCAGAATTTGAGTACGATCAAGTGGTCGAAGAAGCCGAAGTTCGGCTAGCATTTCGATTCGCGCATCGTCGACAATCACGACATCATGGCGCCCTGGTCGCGACTGAAGGAGTGATTGCAGTTCGTCGGTGTTTTCAAAGGTCTCATAGACCACTTCGACACCCGCTTTTGCCTCAAAGGCAGCGATTGCCTCAGGATCCATGTAGTTCTCCCAACTCAACAAAACGAGTTTCCGAGCCTCACCTGTTGAAGCGTTGGCTTCGTCGGTCTCTGTTTCAGTTTTCCCGCATGAACTAACGTTGATAGCGATGGCTAAACTCAGGCAAGAAGCGACGAAAAGACGGCAGATTTTTTTCAAATTGTTCGTTCCCCAATGATTAAGTTCGCTCTAATGGTATGAAAATTATGTAAAAAGTCAATAATTATATTAAGATTGGCTAATTTGTTTATTGATTAAAATTTCATAGATTAACTGAAGTGAATGCTTAAGATCATCGCTAAATTTGGTCGCCGATTCAAAGAGGATGCGTTCGAAGATCTTAGTTCAGACCATTTCTTCTGGTCGATTTACCGGAACAACGATGAGAAATAGTTTAAAATGCAGCTGTCATGTCTCTGCTAATTAAGAACGCCGACATCATCAATTCGGATTCTCGCCAAACGGCCGACATCTTCTGTACCGCCGATACAATCACCGAAATCGGCAAGAACCTTAATCGACAGGCAGAGCACGTCATTGATGCCGAAGGAAAGCACGTCTTTCCGGGCTTTATTGACCCCCATGTTCACATCTATCTGCCTTTTATGGGCACGTTCTCGAAGGACACCTACGATAGCGCTAGCCGAGCTGCTCTTGTTGGTGGCACCACGACGCTTATTGAGATGTGTTGCCCCTCTCGAACCGACGAGCCGATGAAGGCTTTCCAGCTGTGGAATTCAAAGGCGGATGGAATATCAGCCTGTGATTACACCTTTCATATGGGGGTTACCCGGTTTGACGACGGAGCCGAACAGCAGCTACGACAAATCGTAGCGGATGAGGGGATTACTAGTTTCAAGGTCTTCTTGGCTTACAAAGGGGCTTTTGGAATCAGCGACCAAGAGCTTTATGACACCCTGCGATTGGCCAAGGAACTCGGGGTTGTGGTTACTGCCCATTGTGAGAATGCCGATTTGGTTGCTCTGACTCAGGCTCGCTTGGTAAGCGAAGGCAAGGTCGGGCCTGAGTGGCATGAGCCCAGTAGGCCCGTGTCTGTTGAGGCGGAGGGCTGCCATCACTTAATGACCTTCGCAGAGCTCACGGGGGCAGAAGTCTATGTGGTGCACACTTCCTGTCGACCTGCAGTCGACGCGATCACAGCAGCCCGCGAACGCGGAGTTAAGGCGTCGATCGAGACTGTGATCCCTTATCTAATTCTGGATAGCAGCTACGCTGAGAGGCCCGATTTTGAAGGTGCGAAGTATGTGATGTCGCCGCCGATTCGCTCTAAAGAGCACGGCGACTATCTCTGGGAGAAGCTCGCCGATGGCACCATCTCAACCGTCGGCACTGACCATGCGCCATTCGACTTTTATCCTCAAAAGCACATGGGGCACCCCGATGCGAAAAAAGCGGTGAAGGCTGACTTCAGTCCTCGGGGAGAGAGCGCTGATTTTACGCTAATCCCGAATGGTATCCCCAGTGTCGAAGATCGAGTCAATTTGCTCTACACTTATGGAGTCGCTACCGGCAAGATCGATCTCCAAACTTTCGTTGCGGTCGCATCGACCAACGCGGCAAAACAATTCGGGCTTCATCCGCGGAAGGGCGAAATTGTTGAAGGAGCTGACGCAGACATTGTCGTTTATGACCCAGATTACCGAGGTGTAATTTCCGCCGAAACACACCTGATGAACACCGACTACAGCGGATTCGAAGGTGCCGAGATTATGGGCCGGCCATCAATCGTCACTGTGCGCGGAGAGATTTCTGCCAGAGACGGAAAATTTGTCGGGACATTAGGGCGTGGGCAACTGCTGCGCCGCTCCACTTGATCCTGAGGCGCAGGGGAACTCAACTGGTAAGCGCCTTGCTGCGGATGAGGATCGGAAAAGCGTGACATCCTTAAGCACCGCAAAATTCTAGATTCCGGCACGGTCTCGGAGCGTGGACATTCTTGTCCGCATCAGCGAGTTCAAAACGAGCCGAGCAGGCGTGGCGGACAGGAATGTCCACGCTCCAGTTGAAGCTGGGCAGGGCGCTGTAATCCGTCGGAACGGAGGTGCTTTCCAAGCCCAAGGGGCGACAGCTAAAGTGGGCGTAGGGATTCGCCTGATCAGCGCCGAGAAACAGATTGGGGGGAGTCTTGGCAGACCTGAAGTATGGGTCGCGAGTGACTCCAGAGTCACGGTGTCGAGGGCGCTACCGTTGGGCGCTAAGGCTTCGGGTGGCAGGAATTTGGAAACTGGGTCATCGAGTGATACCAAGCCTTCGCGCACGGCTTCGGCGAGAAGGATGCCTGTGAAGACTTTGGTAATCGAACCAATTTCAAACAAGGTATGCTCGTTGGGAGCGGGGCCGTCTTCGCGTAGTTGACCCGCCAAGCCAAATTGCTTTTTCCCGTCGCGGGACTCTCCTAGAACGAGTGCCTCTGGGCATCTGTAGAGAGTCGCATGGTCGTCTTCGGCGGTTGTCTGAAGTTTTTGATTTTCTAGATTCGCTTCGGCCTCGACCGATGGCATCGAGAGCAAGAGAATCGCGAATGCCAGAATGGGGAGTGTCAGCTTCTGGAGCGTGATGTGGACTTCCCGGTTCATGGGTTGAGGATAACACATCGATCGCGCCATAATTAGCGCCATTCATGCTTCGGATATCGGCCCTTCAAGTCCTTGCGGATGGCGGCATAGCTGTTTTCCCAGAATCCGCGAATATCAGCGGTGGTCTGAACTGGCCGCCGGTTAGGGCCAAGAACTTCGACCAGCGCTCGGACACCACCACCAGCGAGCGTCGGGTTCTCGTTTAAGTCGTAGAGGTCTTGAATCGTTGCGCTGATTTTGGGCGTTTCGCCACCGTAGGTCACCTTCGCCGATCGGCCTCGAGGCAGCTTGACCCGCTCTGGGGCGTAGCTCTCGATCGCTTGAATTTGAGGAGCGGCTAGCCAACCGCGGAGGGCGGGCCAGACATCGCGATCCTTGAGCTGTTTGTAACGAACCGCCCCAAGGCAAACCTGTTCGATGAGAGCCAGCCTTGCCTCTTCGTCAATGGGGTCCACCTGAAGTTCAGGCATCGCGGCAGCGAGGAAATTCACGCGCTCAATCCATTGTTCGGCTTTGGCATCCCATTTTTTCAATACTAGCCGCCCCGCAGCCACCTCACTGGCTAACATCGCAGCAGCTTGATCAGGATCGGGTTCGCCGGTTTCTTTGCTTTTCAGAATGACCCCGCGGAATCGCTTTTCCTGGGTGCCTATGACGCGGCGGCTCGTTGAATCGTAGCTCGTGGACTCAACGGTTTCGAAACCACTTGGGTCGACTTCTTCAAGCAAGGCTTCGTCGATCGAGGTGGCTAGGTTCAGGGTGACTTCGAGAGACTTGCCTTCGATCTCGACAATCTCGCCGGCTACCATCATGGGCTCAGTTGCTGGGAGAACCGTTTCGGCAGCCAAGCGTCCTTTTCGGCCTCCCGACAGGTTGCAGAGATTGCTGCCTGCGAGTGGCCGGGCGGCGACTTGATCGGCGAACCCAGCCAGCATGAACCGCGCGATCGCTCTGGCGTCTCGGAACTCTTGCCAGCGACCGCCAGAGCCGGACGGTGTTGCATCCCAACCGAGTCGCCGCACAACGTCGAGAAACGACCCGACGGTTTTGATCACACCGCGGGCAGTATTGGCGTGAATCCCGAGTTCGGCACATCGATCGGTGCGAAATGCGGCCGCCTCTGCTTTCGCCAAGGCGCGGAGTCGAGGCAGCAGGTCAGATTCGTCACCACGCTCCGAGTGTTTCTCGATGGTCGCGGAAAGGCCCCGGTTCCGAACGAAGACATCACGTTCGGAAACCAGGGCGGCACAAACCACCCCAGCTTCCAGTACGCCCAAGTCTCGAGCAGCAGCGATCATCCGAGCAATTCGAGGATGGGCGGGAAACCTTGCCATCTCGGCTCCTTCTGGAGTGAGTTCGATCGTGCCAGGGGCGTGAAGGTCGTCGGGCGGAATGATTGCTCCGAGTTCGCTCAAACATTTCAGGGCACGGGCCAGAGAGTTAGGGTGGGGGGGCTCTAGCCAAGGAAGCGATAGGGGATCGCGGATCCCACTGGCGAGCAGCACGAGTAGCGGCTGAGATAGATCGATGCGGTGGATCTCCGGAGTTTCCTGTTCGGCTCGGGTGGCATGGCTGCGGTCAGACCAGAGCCTGAGACACCGCCCAGGCGCTACGCGACCAGCACGCCCAGCACGCTGATCGGCGCTGGCTTGGCTGATCGGGCGAACGTGAAGGGTGTTAATTCCACGACTCCGGTCAAACGACGAGATTCGAGCTAAGCCCGAGTCGACGACGGCGGTGACTCCGGGAATTGTCAGGGAAGTTTCCGCGATGTTTGTCGCGACAATGATTTTTCGTCGTTCGCCACCCGGCCCTCCGCTGACCGCGCGGTCTTGTGCATCGTGAGACAGTTCGCCGTGCAGTGGGAGCACATCGATACCCCGTGCCCAGCTTCGACCATCGATTTCCTGAATCGTGCGGTGGATCTCAAAACCGCCGGGCATAAACACGAGTATATCTCCCGGCGATCCGTCGGGGTCTTCGATGATTGAGCGACAAGCCCTCGCAGCAGTCTCCCAGACCGGTTCACCTGGTGTGGCACGTCTGCCTTGGCGGGCGCTCGCTGACTTTGGCTTCAAGTAGTCGATTTCGACCGGGAATGTCCGCCCCTTGGATTGAAGGGAATGGCAGGAATCGCCGAGGTGTTTGCCCAATTCCGCACCGGGTAGCGTTGCTGACATCACCAATAGAGCCAAGTCGGGACGGGTCGTCTCTTGGAGGTGCATGGCCAACGCCAGGCCCAGGTCGGTGTCGAGGTGCCGCTCATGAAATTCGTCCAGAACCACAGCACCGACACCTTTAAGCTGCGGATCGGAAAGCACTCGGCGAACGAAAATCCCCTCGGTCATGTAGACGATCGAAGTCTCGCGGCTGGCCTTTCGGTCGAATCGGATATGGTAGCCGACACCGTTTCCGAGTTTGGTTGACCTTTCTGAAGCTACCCGTGCAGCCAGCATTCTTGCGGCTAGTCGGCGGGGCTGGAGAACTAGAATTTGGCCATCAATTGCATCCGAATCAGCCAGAAACCCTGGGACTTGCGTTGATTTTCCCGAACCTGTCGGTGCATCAATGATGAAGCGCCGCCCAACTGTCTCTTCGTGCAGTGCTGCACTGAGCTCGGTAGCTAACTCGTGAATCGGCAGGGTATTAGCTACCATGATAAGCGTGAATGAGCAGGGAAATCATTAGCTACTCCATCCACCAAAGCCGTTGTGGGTCAAGGAGCAGTGAAGGTAGACTCGCCGATCTATAGAAATTCCAAAAAACACATTGCATCGGATTTTGGCATTCCTAGATTTGTTTAAATCTATTAAATATTGAGTCTCACAGTTGATAGAAGCGACTATTTTAGCTAAGATAGCCAAAGCATTCTGTCTAGTAATTCAGATAATTGGACTTATTATCTTGCAGAGTGGCATTACTGCGATACTATAGGTCTCAACCCTTTATATTATATTATTCGCTAAACAATGCACTGTCGATGAGCAGAGGCTGAATTACTGCTCAAGATTATCCGATAGCTATAACAAGCGAACCAACCACAAATTTTACCATGTCTGAGGAACAACCACCAGAATTGATGACGGTGAAGGAGACTTCGAATTACCTTCGAATCCCTCTTCCAACCGTTTACTACCTTGTCCAACGAGGCCAGCTTCCAGCTGTTCAAATTGGTGGCCGCTGGCGCATCAAGCGCAGCCTTCTTGATCGCGATGTTCTTCGCAATGAAGAGACCGGCCAGCCGACCGTGCTTGTAGTGGACGATGACCCATCCCTTCAGGCTCTGTTTAAGCAGTACCTCAAGAAGGCTGGTTTCGGCCGCGTGGTCGTTGGTTCCGGTGCTGAGGCGATCGCTCAGGCACAGAAGCAGAGCTTTGACCTAGTCTTCCTTGACCTCAAGCTGCCAGATATTCCTGGTGACGAGCTTTATTCGAAGCTTAAGGAGATGCACCCAGACCTTCCGATCGTGATCATTACGGGTTACCCTGATAGCGAGATCCTCAGTAAGATCCTTGCTCGTGGCCCGGTCACCGTGCTCAAGAAGCCGGTCGAGTTCGAACAGCTCAATCGCACTATCAAGGCACACGGTCACAAAGGAGTTGAAGCGACGACCGCATAGCGGGAGTTAGCCAGACAATTTTAAATCGCCCTCTCTGGAGCTTCTACTCTGGGAGGGCGATTTTTTTGTTCGCGCGAGACCATGTTTGTGATCACGAAAATTCCCTAATCGGGAGGGCTCGCAGGCGTAGGTGGCGCGAGCACACCAAATCCGGAAATAACCAGAGTGTCTCTTTGCCAGCACTGCCTATGCTCAGTCTACTCTGGTCGATGCGTCCTTTGACGGTGTAGCGAATGATACCAACGAGATCTTCGGTATCATCTCCAACACCCTGCTAGTAGAGCGGCGAGCCCAAGATGATGGAATAATATAATTTTCATACTTGTACTCTGGCTAGAAGTGGCTTCTTTGAGTGATGCCCAGAATAACGCATGGTCATCAGCGGCGGTAATGGCCTCGGGGCATACGTCGTCGCACCCGGGGTAACTTCTCCGCTGCTCGTTCCGCTCGCTGCTGCTGCCCCAGCTTCAGAGGTTGCCCACCGGCTCAGGCAGAGGCTCGATCTCGGTTTGGCGAAGTCGGCACTTGTGGTGAACATGGCGACCTGGTGCCCGGTCTGTCGCCGCGAGATCTCGCATTTAAAACGCATGGCAGAGGATGTCGGTGCGGACTTGGCGTTCTTCGGTTTTTCTGTGGATCCGAAAGACGGGGTAGATGAATTGGCAAAGTACCCCGAGGACGTTGCACCGCCCTATCAGATTCTCGCCAGTGCGACCCCTGCCCAGCGTGAGGAGATGGAGGCATCGTTGAAAGCGAACTTCGGTGACACGCCGTTGCCGAGTTCGGTTCTCATCGATGGCGATGGGTATGTGATCACGGTGTTCAAAGGCTCGCCAACGCTCTTATATTTGCGTTTAGTGAAGTAGCTATAGAAACGTCTCAGCGATTCCGCCAAGCCACCAAGCCACCCAAAGGGCAACGAGCTGGAGCAAAAGTCCAACAAACACCGGCCGAGCGAAATAGGGTTGCCTGCTGCGCAGCGCGATCCAGATCCGGACGACCGTGTTCGCACTGAGCGCAGCGGCCAGGGGCAATGCGCCGTCACTTGCTGGAATCTGTCCAGCCGCGACAAGTGAGGCCAAGGCGACAGTCGCAGAGTTAGTGCTCACCAGACCGGCGAGCGCCACAGTCAAAAGGATAGCTCCGTTCCCGAAATAGTCGTTTAGAGTCGCGGAAACCAACATCGTTATTCCCACTATGAGGGCAAACTTGAGTGCGCTCTTGATGGAGAATACCTGGGATGGCAGCTCGAGAACTTCGGGTTTAGCCTTGCCGCGCTGGCTTAGGAAAAAGATCGCCGCGCCATAGAGTGCGGCCGCCAAGCCTGCTCCGAGTAGCACTGGTAACCCGCTGACAAACATGGCAGGGCTCAGCATTAGCAAGATTATTCCGAGCTGAATGAGCGAAGATACTGAGGAAAGCGTAGCCCCTGCAGTGGCACTCTTGGCATCGTCTGGCCTTTCCTCCGCACGTTGGCGCAGGGCAGCAATCGTGGCAGTGCTCGACACGAAACCAGATAGAAAGCCGCTTACAGGCAAGCCCAGACGAGCGCCGACGAGACGCGTGGCGATGTGCCCCGCTGCACCGATCGACATGACGAGCACCATAATCACAAAAAGATCTCGTGGGTTGAGCGCGCCGCCGGGGCCGAGGTTGAGTTCTGGCAGAACTGGCAAGATAACAAGGACCGACGCGGCGAGTATCAGTCCGTCTCGCAATTCTGTCGTCGTGAGCACCTTCCGACTAAAGCCATGCAGGGCATCGCGCGCAGCAAGGAGTGACGCGGTAATTACCCCAATGGCGGCGGCTAACAAGGCTGTTTCGGTTGCGAGCGCTCCCAAGAGCACGACCGTGATAAGCGCAAGGCTTGTGGTGAGTCCCATGGCTAGATCTCCATTTTTCGTGACCCACGCAACGCGAGCGATCGCGACGGCCGCAACCCCGACGGCCAGCAGCCCCGCGCCCCCGGTCATCATGCAGATCGCCCCAATCAGCGATGCTAACGCAAAGGTTCGAACGCCAGCCGAGGCGTCCTTGCCCGTCGCTGTATGCGCACTCTGCTCCCGCTCGATACCGACTAGGAGCCCGATTCCTAGGGCTTCGGCGAGCGCGGAGAAGGAGGTGATGTCTAATTCCATCCGCCTAGCTTAGATGTGAAGTCGTCGAAGATCCTATCGGACTCGCTAGTTGACCGCTGCCCCCATTACCGTGCCTTCTCTTCTTTAACCTCTTCCGACTTCTCAGCAATCACCTTCCAGGCCTTGACGTTGTCGAAGTGCACTGCGCTCCCAGTCACGGAGAACTCGATATCGGTTTTTGTTTTATGGTCGATGCCCTGAGACTCTAGGGTGGCGATTTCCTTCCCATCAAGGCGTACCTTCATCACGGCTCCAACGATGTCGAGAATGATGGTGTGCCAGGTGCCTTCCTTCAGATCGGCTGCAACCTTCACCGTTTTCTCTTCTGCTTCCTTCCGCGCTTCAAGAGACTTGCCCGCCATCGCGACCGACTTGTCATCCTGCAATTTGATCGCCTTTGGGGTTATCTCAAGTCGGCAGATATTCGGCGACTTCGGGTGATTGCGGTCTTTAACCATGAAACTGAATTTGGGGCTTCCTTCAAACTTGAACGAAAATTGAAGGGAAGCGTCTCCGAACTTGAGATCGGTTTCCCCGACGGCGCTCTGCTTCGCGCCCGCTTGCTGCACAGCCACCAGCAACCCGTCCTCGATTGTGAAGGAGCGAGCATGAACCCGCCAGCGGTCTCCCAGTTTCTCACGCTCGAAGGAATCTTCAAAGATTAGGGCACCGATCGGGCGCGTGGCGGGCGGTTCTTCGATCGCTGCGACTGGCGCTGTGAGGAGGATGGCGACGGCGAGGCAGGTGAATTTTGACGGACTACAGGGCGATATTCGACGGGTCTTCATGGTATCGTTGGGGGTAACGGGTGGACTTGCTGGTTGGTGATGGATATGGGTGCGGGGAAGGCCTGCGCAGTCGCACGGCCAACAAGATGTGAATAGATGAAATTGAATACATGAAATAAATAGCATGTAATAGGGTTCACTCAACTGGAATCGACAAATACTAGAAAAAGATCTCCATCCGGATGGTTCATCGAGTCCATCGGCGAGCGACGATTTCGCTGAGGTTCGCTAGAGCACGGGCGAAAACAGCCGGGCGACGTTAGCGGCGACTCGGAAATGGAGCGGCCGACTTCGATAGGCTCCCGCCGAGATCTGGCGGGAAGAGGCAAAATCTGATTCTAGCATCGCGGCAACCCCATCGACGAACTCACGCGCCGGCGAGAAGAGTCCAATCTCGAAATTCAGGTGAAAGGATCGCGGGTCGAGATTGATGGTCGTGACGCCAGCGAGGGCGTCATCGACCAAGATGACCTTCTGATGGAGGAAGCCCGCCTCGTAGCGGTAGACTTTGATGTCCCAGGCTTCGAGCGATTCCAAGTAGGTGTGACTCGCTAGGTAGACCGTCATGTGATCGGGCTTTGCGGGAAGTAGGATCCGCACATCGACACCTCGCAGAGCGGCGTATTGGAGTACGTCCATGATCGACGCCGTGGGCACGAAGTAGGGGCTGGCGATCCAACATCGACGTTTTGCGGAATTGATGAGCGCCTTGTAGGCAAGGCTGCACACATCGGAACCCCGGATTGGCCCCGTCGCCAATACCAGAGCCTTGCAATCCGACCGATACTCGGGCGGGGTGTCTAAGTGCTCTAGCGTGGGTAGCTCGCGGGTCGCCCAGTACCAGCTCTCGAGAAAGACGCGTTGGCAATCCTGCGCCGCGGGTCCGCTGACCCTGGCGTGGGTATCCCGCCAAGCTCCAAATTTTGGTTTCCTGCCCATGTATTCGTCACCAACATTGTGTCCCCCGACAAAAGCGGTAGCCCCGTCGACCACCACGATTTTGCGATGATTGCGGAAATTCAGATGGAAGAAATCGAGTCGCCTGCGGGGTGGACCAAAGGACGCAGTCTGTACACCGGCCTGCTGCAGTGTTTGGAGATACGCGGTAGGAAGCTTTTTGCTGCCGATGCGGTCGTAGAGGAAGTAAACCTCGACTCCATCTGCTGCTTTTTCGACGAGCAAGTCGCGAAGCTCCCGACCCAACTCATCGTCGCGGATGATGAAAAACTCGACGAGAATGTAGCGCTGTGCCGCTCGGATCGCCCCGAATATCGCCGCAAAGGTGGCTTCGCCATCGATGAGTAATTCCAACTGGTTTCCGCGTGTGAATGAAAAAGGCGATAGCTTTGCGAGAAGGGCTTCTGGGCTCTCCGGCGGTTCTTCGAATTTGACCTGGTAGGGTGTCACCGACTCGGCCAAGGGGTGCGATCGACTTCGCGAAGCGTCGAACGCCTCAGAGATGATCTCCCGATAGCGGGTGAATTTCGAACGCCCAAACACGGCGTAGAGGGGGAGCGCAATCAAGGGCATCGCGACTAGGCCGACACACCACGCAGTCGTACCGCGATCGCTTCGGACGTTCATCAGAGCGTGCACTGCCACCAAGATGCCCAGCAACTCAACAGAGATGATAAGCAGGCTCCACAGTTGTGCTGCCGCAGCTAGTCCGAGGAAAGGGGTCGTCATGAGTTTCGTTCTTTGGCGGCGGCACCTGTGGAGGCGGTTACAGGCAGATCACTCAATTCGCGTTGTGACCGGAGCCAGCTAGTCTGCGCTGGACTAACCTGATCAAGAAATAGGAAACGGCGAGGATTGCCGCCCCGATGACCGCTTCCACCGGATTCTGGTTCACCAGCGAGTCGCCCATGACGATAAGGCCTAACGCATAGACGAAGGTGATGAACCACGAGATCACCAAAAACAGCCGAAAGGGCACGTCAAGGAGTGCCGTCACGTAGTTCTTGAGAAAAGCTGGTAACCCTGGCGTGAGACGAAGCACGACGAGTGCCCGCAGGGCTTGGTGGGAGTCGTGCTCGGGCCAGGAAATGCGCCAGCGCTTCATGCCTCGCTCCACAGGGGCGCGCATCCATCGGTTCGCTAACCAGTGACTCAGGCAGAGATTCAAGGCGATTGAAGCCGCCACTCCCCCGATAGCAGCGAGAGGAGGGAAGGTCACCCCAGCCAGTACGAATAGCGGGGTGCTCGGGAAACCGAGTAGGGGAAGAAGCGCAACCCCGAGGAAGAACGGTAGGTAGTCGATTTGGCTTTTCCACTTGAGGAAGGCGTCCCAACTCCAAAGAGCGTTGGCATCCCACAATACGACGGCCACTATGAGCGCAAGGCCACCCAGGCCGGCTGCGGTGGCGGTCATTTTTTTCGGGGGGTCGCGGTCCGGAGCGTTTCCGCATTCAGCCGCTGGCGGATCTTCAGAGAGCACGCTACAAAGTCCTCTGCAAACCCAGGAGTTTCAAGCAATCAGACTCCCGCACAGGACTCGCTGGGTAATCGCGGGCAGGAGTCATCGTAGTAGCGAAGACGCTGCAAGCACGAGGATACAGCTCTCATTTGCGAACCATGAAAAACGAAATATGCTTCGTGCATTTTTGGACTAACAATCGACCGAGCCGCCACTATGAAACCTATCGCGCTTGCACTTTTCGCCTACGGAATTTTTCTCATCCTTGCTGGGCTCACCGGCTATTTGTCGAACCCGGAGAAGGCCAAGACGGCACTCATGTCCGGAGGTACCTTCGGTCTCTTCAACATCGCCTTCGGTGCCCTCGCGCTACGCGGATACCGCCCGGTGACGAAGGTTGCCCTCGGGGTCGCAGCCTTCCTCGGGATCGTCTTCATCTGGCGGTCATCGGTCAGTTGGATGGCAGTTGCCGGAGGGAATTCGGAGAAGATCGTGGCCGCCAGCATCATCTCTTCCATGCTCGTCGCTACGGTGGTGCTGATGGTCTACTTGATCAGAGCACTGCGTGCCACCGCTATTCAAAACTGAGCAATTTGCCCAGATCACTCTTCCGACGCGCTCCCGGCATTGCCAGTGCCGCAGTCAAAAACAGCGCCGCCGACGGCGCCGCCGACGGCGGTGCCAACGGCGGTGCCAACGGGTTGACCAACCTTCAGGAATATCTTGCCGGCACCGATCCTTCCGACCCAGGTGAGTATCTCAAAATCGACGACCTGCAGAATACCGCCACCACAGTGACAGTCACGTGGCCCGCCGTACCCGGACGGAATTATACTGTGTTCTGGTCTACCGATCTCCAAACCTGGACTGCCGATTCGGTCTACACAGCGACGACCACTTCACAGTCGGCGACCCTCAACAAGGCCGTCATCGACAACGTGGACGGGATACCCGGCAATCTCACCGAACTCTTCATTCGAGTAAAGGTTCAGGCTCCATAGAGACCCGAACGTTGCCATCGGTTGAATTCGAAGTCGTCGGCCGATCAGTGATCTAAGGCGCGTTGAACCGTGGCATGACCGTCCCGGTCATAGCCTCAGAGATCAACGACCGTCCCGGTCATGCCACGGTAGACTTCCCTAAAGCAACCCAACTCTATTCGGGCTGCCTTGACCACACCTTCACGCGATATGGCAGAGGGCTTTGAGAAACCGAATCAGCATTATGCTGCCGATGGATCTGCTACTTTCCGAACAAGAAATGGCCACCTATCGCCTTACTTAAAGACGTTGAGGCAGTTGGGCATATTTGCCTGAGGTTCTCGTTCGGCTTCACGTGCAAAATCCGAAGTTCAGGCTATAAGTGCGCCTCGACAATGGATTCCACGACGACAAAAAACGAGCTGTGTGATAAAGGTCTCGCTGCCCTAGAGGATGAACTTGGGGTGATGATGGGCGTCCTCAGGGAGGTTCTCATTGACCAAGGCCAAGAAGATCTCGCTTATTCAGTTCCATGGAGCGCCACCCGAACCGACACCAATGAGCCTGATCATGCCGATCTCGTTCGCCTCTACTCGCTGGCCTTTCAGTTGCTTAATTTGGTCGAAGAGCGGGTTTCGATGCGGACTCGCCGGGAGCGAGAGAAGCTGCACGGAATCACCGCAGAAAAAGGGCTTTGGGGAGCGATTGTCAGTGGTCTCTTAGCGGACGGATTCACTCCCGAGCAGGTCGCCAAGGGGATGGGCGAAGTCGAAGTCGAACCAGTTTTTACCGCGCACCCGACGGAGTCAAAACGACCCAGCATGCGAGAGCGCCAGTTGTCGGTTTATCAGATTCTTCTTCGGCTCGAAAACCCAGCCTACACCGATCTCGAGCGCAAACTGCTCAACACGCGTTTAAAGGCCGAATTGCAAGGCATGTGGATGACCGGCGAACTGCATCTAAAGGAGCCAACAGTCGAGCGTGAACTTCGGAATGCGCTATTTTATCTTCGCTGCTCAATGCCTGCTGCGTCAGAGCTGATTCGCCGTCATCTCTCAGCAATCTGGGAAGAACTCGGACTCGACGCCAACCTTCTGGAATCCTGTGGCGGACCGAGGTTGCGGTTCGGATTGTGGATCGGGGGTGATCGCGATGGTCATCCCTTTGTCACCGCCGATGTCACCCGTTCGACGTTGGCAGAACTTCGACGTCAGGCGGTAAAAGTCCATCGCTCAGGATTGGAGAGTGCGGCCGGAGCGCTTTCGATTGCCGCAGTTCTTGGGGGGGAAGGGGAAGAACCAGGGGGATTTCTGAAGACTGACCTCGATGAACTCGCCACGAGTCTTGGCAGCGAGGGCGCGTCGATTATCGACCGGAACCCAGGAGAGCCTTATCGTGCCTACGCCTATTGTGTTCGGGCGGCACTCCATGCCGGATCGCTAGATTCGGCCAGCTACCGAGCGCATCTAGAGATTCTCGACAAGGCTCTTCGCTCAGCCGGTGGCGAGCTTGTGGCCGACGAGCATGTCACACCGCTCCTCCACAAACTTGGTCAGTTCGGAATGCATTTGGCTTCGCTCGATATTCGTCAGAACAGCGCCTTCCACGATCGTGCAGCTGCTCAACTTCTGGAAGCTGCCGGAGTTGAAGACGGGCAAAACTACCCGGATTGGTCGGAGGAACGTCGTCGTGAATTTCTCACTACCGAGTTGGCCTCGCCACGACCTCTTCTTCACGAGAGCGTCCGCACCGGCGAGGAGTCCAATGCCGTCCGAGACTGCTTCCGAGTTCTTTCCGAGCAGTATCGCAACCACGGTAGACGCGGCCTTGGTTCGCTGATTGTCAGCATGACCCGAGACGTTTCGGATTTGCTCCTTGTCCATTTGTTCGCGCGCGAGGCTGGGTTGTGTGTCGAAGGGGCATCCCTTCCGACTTGTCCATTGCCCGTCGTGCCACTTCTTGAGACTCTCGATGATCTGGGGCGCGGTGCTGAGATCGTTGGCACCTATCTGGATCACCCAGCCGTTTCGCGGTCGCTTCAGGCAAGTGTTGAGGAGGGAAAAGCTCTTCAGCAAGAGGTCATGCTCGGCTACAGCGATAGTTGTAAAGACGGCGGGATTCTCGCCAGTCGGGTGGGGCTTCGCGAGGCAGAACACAAGATTGCCGTTGCGGCAAAAGATCGTGGTATAACCATCGGATATTTTCACGGACGTGGCGGCAGCGTCAGCCGTGGCGCAGGTCCGATGAATGCATTCGTCAGGTCGATTCCTCTAGCCGCTTCAGGTGGAAAATTCCGGATGACCGAGCAGGGCGAGACCATTGCCCAGAAGTATGCCAACCTTGCTGGGGCGACCCAGAATCTCGAAATCATGCTCGCTGCGGTTACCGAATCTCAAGTGCGTGGAGCCTCTCCAGATACAGTCGATGAAATCGATTCTGAATTTTCGGACAGCCTTCGTTTCCTATCAGATGCTAGCCAAGTTGCCTACCGTGAACTGCTTGAAGCAGATGGGTTCATCGCCTTTTACCGCGAAGCGACGCCAATTGATGTCTTGGAGTGTATTAGTATTGGTTCGCGGCCTTCGCGTCGGACAGGAACGGCGAGTTTGGATGATCTGCGGGCGATCCCGTGGGTCTTCAGCTGGACTCAGGCACGGTTCTATTTGACGGGTTGGTATGGAGTTGGGTCGGCTTTGGCTAAGCTTGAGAAAGAGCGACCTGAAGACTATCAGCGTCTTAAAGATCACGGTTCGCAGAGTCCGTTTGTGAAAAGCTTGCTCTATGGAGTCGAGTCTAGCCTGGTCAGTGCGCGTAAGGATCTGATGGAAAGTTATGCCGCGCTCGTCACGGACACTGTATTGCGTGGCCGACTTTTCGGCATGATTGAAGCTGAGCGCAAAGAGACCGAAGACCAGTTGAACAAACTTCTTACGGGAAGCCTCCAAGAGCGCCGACCACGATTCGCCGCCACCTTGGCCCTTCGCGAAGAGCCGTTGTTTGAACTTCACGAACTACAGCTCGAACTGATTCGTGAGTGGCGGGCGAACGGAAGACCTCAGCCGCTGCCCACGCCGCTTCGTCTGACGGTTAGTGCGATCGCAAGTGGCTTGAGATCCACGGGCTAGCGCAGCGTGTCCTTCTCTGGTCACAAAGCTTCCTATTTTTCGGACACCACTGGACGCTTGTCGGTCGGGGGTGTAGCTCTGTCTCCTCCAAATTGTGAGTTCCGAAGACGCACCATTACCCGAAGCTAGCCCGACCAAAACCGGACTATGGCTCGATCAATTTCTCGACCGGTCAGCTCCATGGCTTGATGGGGAATTGTTGGATATCGCTGAGGCACCTGATGGCGAGGCTTCGATCGGCTACCAAGCCACGCGTCGAGTTAAGCGAGGTGGCAAAACGTTCCGTCGTGGTGATTTTGTTCCGTGTCAGGATATCGAGGAACTGCGCAAAATTCTGACGGAGGATCCGGATGTCCGGCGGATTCTTTTGCCAGGCTGTAACCGCTGGGTGCCAGCCCATCTCGCAGAGCCGTCGACGGAGCAGGTCGATCTGAAGAAATATCGAGCTAAAATTCTTCGCTCGATGCGGGGCATGGTGTTTCAGACCGGGGTCTTCATTGTCCTGTTTTTTGCCACCCGCAGTCTCACGGTTCTGTTGTTCGCGCTGATGTTTGGGATATTTCCAATCATCGATCGGTTGCTAGATTTTTTTCAGCGCCCCGATCAGATGAGCGTCGATGAGCGCAACCGGCGGCGAGTGAATGCGCATTTTTTCTTTCGCTGGCTCGATACCCGGAACGCGACATGGCTTTGGGTGATGCTCGGAGTCTTACTGGCTCTTTTAGGGATGCAGTATTCGGTTGGGATTTACAAATCGGTCGAACTTGCTGGCACGGTAAAGGCAGACGTCCGTGCTGGTGAGTGGTGGCGCATGGTGACCGCTGGTTTGCTTCACGGGGACATTTTGCACTTTTTGTTCAATGGGCTGGCACTCTACTCACTGGGCAGACTGGTGTTGGTTTTGTCGAATCCCAGCCGCCTTGTCATCGTATTCTTTTTAAGCATCGTTGGAGGTTCCCTTGCCAGCGTCCTGTTAGTTCCGAATAGCCTGCCGGGTGTCGGCGCTTCTGGAGGGATTTTAGGAGTGCTGGGATACCTCTGCGTTCATACGTATCGGTTTAAAAAACAGATCCCGCGACGTCTTCAAATTGGTCTTTATCGATCAGTGTTCATGATCTCGTTGCTCGGCGTTTTAGGAGCGGCATTCATCGACAACGCGGCCCACGGCGGTGGTTTTGTCACCGGAGTGTTGCTTGGTTTGCTAGCCTACAAAGCGATGCGCTTAGGCAATGAAGTCGTGTCTGAGCGCACCCGAATCGTCGGCTGGATCTGCACCGGCATCCTCGTCCTCGGAATCATCCAAGTGGTTCGGCTGTTCGTGCCGTACTTGGGTGCTGGTTGAGCTCCTACGCACCTACGAACTCGTCAAGATCCGAGCAGTTTTACTGCTGCATCGACGACGTCTTCAACAGGCATGAGTCGGCCTTTGCCTTCGTAGCCACAGGCGAGCATGCCTTCATCCGGTCCGACGATATGATAGCGCTCGCCAAAACCGAGTAGGGTTTCGACATTATGCTGGGTTGCGGGGTGATCCCACATTTTTCCGTTCATCGCTGGGGCCACTAAAACTGGAGCACGAGTCGCGAGGGCGATAGCGGTGAGCGGATCGGGAGCCAAGCCGTTGGCCATCTGCGCGATGACATTCGCAGTCGCGGGCGCGACGAGAAAGAGGTCGGCTTGATCAGCGAGTTCGATATGGCCGGGGCGCCAGCTTTCCTTCTCGTCATAAAGATCAGCGAGAACGGGCTGGCGGGTGATTACTTGGAGAGTCAGGGGGGTGATGAATTCGCAGGCATCACGAGTCATGACGACATGAACCGTGTGCTCCAGCTTGGTCAGCTGGCTGGCGATATCGGCAGCCTTGTAGGCGGCAATCGATCCGGTGACTCCTAGGACGATATTAGCCATAGTTGGTAAAGATACCGGGGGTCAGCGAAATTACCAGTTCGTCGTGGAAGTTGATCTACCGAGCGAAGGATCGAAATAAAAGAGATTCATTTACCTCATTCGGTCGTCTTCTTTTAGTCATTCTGCGCAGATGATTCGGCTTTTTCTTAGTTTCCTTGTTCTCGTCAGTGCTCTGGCATCTGCCGACGAGGTGAAACGTCCGTGGACTGCGACGGACGGGCGCAGCTTCGAGGGAACCTTTGTCTCTGCTACGGAGACCGACGTGACGGTTCGTAAAAATGGGCGGCCAGTAACAGTGCCCTTGTCGACGCTCTCAGCAGGCGATCGACACAAAGCGGATTTACATCTCCGGTTACTCGATGGGAGCACGCGGTTGTGACTCACTCATTCAATCACGTCCCAAGTTTTACGCTGCCGCGCTCTTTGCTTGATGGCGAGGCGAATACGAAGTGGCCAGAAATCACCGACACCCCATTGTGGCTGGTCTATTCAGGTGACCGCGACTTGAAGAAGGCAGAAGAGGTCGCGAAGGCCTATCAGGCTGTTGGAAAAGTGACGCGCTTCACCGGTTACCCGGAAGCGACTCACAACCAGATTCATCGGAAACTCGCGAAAGGCGAGAAGGTCTTTCCATGGATGTTTGAGCAGTCGCGAGAGTGAGTGGCTTCTTTACGGTGACGATTCTTGCTTGGCCGAATCCGATGAACTGGGTAGGGGAGCAATTGAGCTGCCCTTTTTTGGCTCTGGTGGAAGGGCGACAGCCAGCTCCTCATTGGGAACTTCCTCACCTCTCTCTGCTAACAGTGCTGGGGGCAGAGTTGGCTTCGAGCCTTTGGGAAGGTGCGATGGATTGACGATTTGGGTTGAGCCTTCAAGCGACCCACCGGGAGTGATCTGAACGGAGCGCGCCAGAACATCTCCTCTGAGCAATCCCTTTGGCCCAATGACGATCGTCCCAGAACATTGGATATCGGCGGCGATCGTTCCTTCCGCATAGACGCTGGCAGCAACGATTGGATGAATGCTTCTGAGGTCGGAGTTGAGTTGAACGTGGAGGTGGCGGCAGGTGATTCCACCGGTGACGTGCGAGTTGCCTTCAAAGTTGAAATCACCAGAGCAGCGAATCTTGCCAGCAATTTTTCCTCCTTCGACGTCGAGGTTATGGCAGGACAACTGAACGCTGTTTGCCGAACCTGCTCGACCGACAACGACATTGCCACGAGTTTCGATTGGCAGGCTGCAAGGACGCTGGATGTCGAAATCGCGGAGAACGATCGAGGTGCCGCATCCGGGGCATAGGGTCGATTGAGCAATTCCCGGAACGGTGTGGGTTCGCGAGCACGAAATGCAGCTAACCGAGCGTGGTTCATTACGGGATGAAGCTGATCGGCGTTTGGCGACTGCCGCCATCACCTTCTCCTTGAACGTTTGCTCTTCCAGATGAGGGGGCTTGGGAGCTGGAGTCTTTTGATCGGTTTCTGGTGTTAAGACTGAGAGCGATCCCGGAGCTTGTCCGGTGGCTCTCATGTGCAGATCACGTGCAACTTCTTCGTAGTTCTGACCGGTGACAGAGCCACGGCGCTTCCCAAACTTAAGGAGGCCTCTCTTTCGATCGGTGGCGCGAACGACGCTGATGTGCTGGTTGCAACTCCGGCAGAAGGTCGAAATGACATCTTTCGGCTCCGACTGGACGGCCTCGCAGTGGGGACAGACTATTCCGTGGCCACCTCTTTGGAGGGGACGGGAGCCAGAAGCGGATTTCTTGATTGCCAAAATTTGGGTGAAGGCTGAGAGTTCGGAATACGAAGAGACCGGGCGACGGCCCGGTCTCCAATGCCTGAATCAGGCGAAATCTTGTTGAGCGATCGGCCCGGGCAGGTCAGCAGGTCAGGAACCTTTTGAGTCTCCGCCACCGCCACCGCTACTACTTGGGGAAGAAGAGCCAGAAGGCTTCGCAGCGGCAACCGCTTTCCGACCGACCGACGACTGACCCATAAAGGTCGCGCCTTCTTCAATAGAAAGAGTTCCAGCTGCAATGTCGCCCTCAAGGACAGCATTGGCTTTCAGTTCGCATCGGTCGGTGACCGTGACATTGCCATTCACCTTACCGAAGATCGTGACCGCTTTGGTCTCGATCGAGCCGATGATGTTTGCATTTTCGCCGACGGTGAGAGTGCCGTCAGAGATGACTTTTCCTTCGATTTTTCCGTCGATGATAAGGTCATTGGAGAACTTGAGGTCTCCTTTGATCTCAACATCGTTGGAGAGGACGTTTTTCCCGCTCATGGTTGGTTTGGAAGAGGGCGCGACAGACTGTGGTGCCGGGCTAGGTTTGTTTTGTTTTGACCCAAGTCCAAGAGACTCGGCTACCGATGCCGCAGGCTTCGGACGAGATTCCGGGGCTGCTGATGGTTTGGAGGCCGAGGTGTCGTCATCCTCGGGACGTTGACCTATAATTTGCTTGAGCACGATCTGAGTTAATCACCCTCGTTTCTCGCTGTCAACGGGGGTTTGTATTCTAAGGTCGATTCCTCTGGAGAGGCAGCTTGGGGTTGAGAGCAGATTTTTGGTGGTTTTGAGGTCTCAGATCGACAGGTCAGGCCTCGAATGGAGACAAAAACGACCCTTTTCTCAATGGTCGGTGCCAATCTGCCAAGACCAAGAAGAAGTAGTAAGAGTGAAAGCACTCGCGAGCTCTTAAAGCGATAGCGAAAGAATCCGTTGCCAGCTTGCCGAATGCCATCTAAGTAGCGCCAGCGTCGGCGGATGCATGGAATTCGGTGAGAATCCGAAACAGTTTGCGCTGCTGTAACCGGCTACAGACCCTCAAAGTGCCAATCTCGAATCTGGGGTGAAGGCGAGGGCGAGGTTTTATGCCGGGAGTCAGAACACTTGCCCTGCCGACAGCTCCCACCCTCCGCAAAAAGAGGAACGAGAAGCATGAAAAAAACAGTTACTGCCACAGTTGGGCTCGCCGTGTTCACGGCATCGAGCATTCACGCCGCCATTTGGACATCTTATGTTTCGATCGAGGTGCCTGATGGTGCTGGTGGAACGAGTGCCCAGGCGCTGTATGAAGTAATTTATAATACGACCGATTTCGCGGATCCTGCGAACATCACTGGGGTTGATCTTTTAACCTGCATTTTTGGTGTTGGCACCCCAGGCGGTAACTACACCGATGCTTTTGCTGGAACGTATCCGTATTCGACCGCGGGGAACTCTAGCGACGCTGTCGGGTACATTGATTTCTTCGGGTCTCCTTTCGTTGAGAGCTTTACGATCGGCGGTACGCTGCACGCTCAGGGGACTGACTACAATCCAAGCTGGGCTTACTACGTCGCTGGCGGCACTGGATCAAACGCGCTCGGTATGGGGATGCCGGGTAGTTATGGCTCGGGAAGTTTTGTCTTGGCCAACGACGGCTTCGCCACACGTCAGGTTAGCAATGGGTCGTTTGATGCTTGGGTGCTAAGTCCGATTGATCAGTCGACTTTTACTCCTACCGAAGCTCCGACTTTGAATCCTAGTGTCATTGATTTTAGTTCTGCGATTCGAATTTCTCACATTCCTGAGCCCAGCCGCGCACTGCTGCTTCTGACTGGGATGATGATCGTCGGAATGCGCCGATCCCGACCGGAAGTTTAAGGGAGGGTGTGGATCACATTCACAACCCACGAGCAACAAAGCTAGGCGTAGTCTGGGCTGTAACCCCGTGGCATGACCGTCCCGGTAATAGCCCCAGAAAGCTACGACCGAGGACGGGCGTGCTACGTTCTAGAAAGCTACGACCGAGGACTGGCGTGCTACGTTTTAGAAAGTAACGACCGAGGACGGGCGTGCCACGTTCTAGGATCCGGAACTCCCGTGGTGGACATCCGAGAAGGTGCAGCCTGCCCATTGGACTCAGAACGGAGCTGCCTCAATTCCCATCTTTGTGGGGGGTGCCTGAATTGATCAGACCTTCCCAAATAGTTATGGAGGTAGCCAGAGATATGCGACTCGCTCCTTTTTGGGCGGGATGCTAGCGTTTGGTCATGCCTAAACTCCAACTGTTCCCGACAATCGTCGTAGGGATTGCACTAGGCCTTTCGCTCGGGCTAGGTGCATTGGATGCCGAGAACGGCGCCCAGAAGACGCCGAACATCCTGTTTATCGCGATCGATGATTTGCGGCCGGAACTCGGTTGCTACGGATCAGCGATCGCTAGGACTCCGAAAATGAACAAGGCTACCCGAGGTCAGGGCACCGACGCCTTGGTCGAACTGATTGATATGTATCCGACGCTCTGTGAGCTCGTCGGAGCTCCGCTGCCTGATCATTTGGAAGGACACAGTTTCGCTCCGCTGCTCGATGATCCGACGCAACCGTGGAAATCCACAGCTTTCTCTCAGTTCCCAAATCCGGCTCTTCGGGAGTGGGTTGCCAATCCGCTTTCTGATGGGATGCGGGAGACATTTTTTGGGCCGCTGATCGAGGAAGTGGAGGGCCGGATCATCGAACAAATGGGCGAGCGTTGGGACCGTGACCTGTTCGAAAATCACCTGATGCGCTACGCGATTCGAACGGATCGATATCGTCTGGTCGCATGGACGGACGTGAGAGATCCTGGGGCTGACCCGATCATGGTTGAACTCTACGACCATAAGATCGATCCGGCCGAAACGCGGAACGTGGCCAAGGCGAATCCAGAGGTCGTGGGGGAGCTTCTAGGAAAGCTCAGAGTGGGTTGGCGGGGCGCTTTGCCGCAGAAGTTGATTAACTCTTAGCCGCCATGAGGAAGCGAATAAAGTTGTTCCTTTCAAGTGTAGTTCTCGGGGCCTTTTCGTCTGCGATGGCGTCAGAACCGCCCGTCGGAACTCAACATGCGCCGGGGTTAGAGATCCACCGATTCGCTGGATCGGATTTGGTCGTTCACCCGACCGGAGCTGCGATCGATGCGAGCGGGCGTCTCCTAGTCATCGAGTCTCACACGCACTTTCCGCCGAAAAATTATGATGGGCCGAAGAGCGATCGGATTGTGATCCTCGAAGATACCGATGGGGATGGTGTCGCCGATGCACGGCGGATTTTCTTTGAGAAGAAACTTGTCGCGACCATGGACATTGCGGTGCATCCGGAGAGCGGCGCGATCTATGTGGCGACGCGCAGCGAGATCCTGCGGCTGTGGGATCAAGACGGTGATGGAGTCGCAGATGAAGATCGAATCGAACGGCGGCTCGTCTTTCTGAGAGGTGGGGACTATCCGCACAACGGCCTGTCTGGATTGAGCTTCGATCCGGATGGAGATCTCTATTTCGGGCTCGGAGAGAATTTGGGTGCAGCCTATAAACTCACCGGTTCTGATGGGACGACGATTGCTGATCAAGGCGAAGGCGGAAACATTTTCCACGTCGATCGGGATGGTGGTGGATTGCACCGAATCGCGACAGGGTTCTGGAATCCATGGGGAGTTGTTTGTACGCCGCAGGGCCACGTCTTCGCGACCGACAACGACCCGAGTTCGCGACCTCCCAGCCGGTTACATTACATCATTCGTGGGGGCGACTACGGCTATCAGTTTCGCTATGGACGATCTGGTCGGCATCCGTTTGTTTCTTGGGATGGCGAACTTCCGGGAACATTGCCCATGTTAGCGGGAACGGGGGAAGCGCCTTGCGATATTATTGAGATCGATGGTAACCTGTTGGTTGCGAGCTGGGCCGACCATCGGCTCGAATGGTATCCGCTGACCGCGACCGACAACCAGCGTTTCAGCACCGAACAGTGCGTTCTAGTTCAGGGTGGTATCGACTTTCGTCCAGTTTCATTCGCGCGGGCAAAAGACGGAGCGATCTATGTCACCGATTGGGTTCGGAAGGACTACCAACTCCACGGAGAGGGCGCAGTTTGGGTGATTCGTGGATGGAACCCGGAGCCTCGGGAACTGCCGACAAAGCGCCCCGAAACGAAAGCCCCGATTCTGCCCAAGCAGGTTCTCGATCCGCCGACTGACCCCTATGAGTTCACTCGCTTACTCAGCCAGTTGGATGATCGCAATTTGCCGGCATGGTCATTGTCGGCGGCGGAACTAATCAAGCCTGAGCACGTGGTGATAAGTTGCCGGATTGATCGGCGCAACATCATTCCCGATGCACTCGAAAGTTCCGATGCGATGGTTCGGTTGTTGGCGTTGAGGTGGATTTCCGATGCTCGGTTGAAGGAGTTTAGAGAGAATGTCGAAGTCGTTGCTACCAACCCGCCAACGCCAATCGACTATCTGGCAGCATTGACCGCGCTTGGCCGCATCGATCGGGAGTCGGTTGACGACCGTGCGCTGACTCGACGGATTGTTACCCAGCTTCGCGATCCAAAAAACGATGTTCGGGTTCGGCAGGCAGCGTTTCACGTGATTCCTGATCGTGCTGCCAATCTGACGGTCGATCAGCTTGTCGCGGTCTTTAAGCAAGCCGACCCAGAAGATGACGCGACTCGAATTGGTGTGTTGTTGACTCTGGCTGAGCACCCGAAAATCAAAGGTGCGAGTGCGGCCAAGAAGGTCGTTGGTCAGCTAAATATAGAGGATTTGGAGAACTCGCGGATCACAGCCTTTGCGAAACTCGCGATGAGGCAGGCCCAGCTCGGTGCCCCAACCGAAGCCGAATCGTCGGCCCGTCCTTCGCCTGATGCTGGTGCTGCCAGTTGGTTGGAGTATTTGGGGGCTGTGGAATCGGATCCAGATCACCTAGCCAAAGGGCGGATCGTCTTCCACCTCGCTTGTGCCGCTTGTCACCGAGCCGAGGGCTATGGCCGCAACGGTGGAGCGGATCTGACCGAAATCGGGCAGCGTGGGAGGGAATATCTAATGGATTCAATCCTCGATCCAAGTTCCGAGATCGCCCCTCAGTACGAGCCTTGGCAAATCACTTTAGCCGACAACTCTGTCTATATGGGGTTCATGCTTAGTCAGAGGGGAAGCAATCACACCTACGCAGACCTCTCAGGACAGACTCGTCAGATCAGCAACCGAGACATTGTGACGCGCACCCAATTGCCGATTTCGATGATGCCGCCTGGGCTTCACCAGACGATGGATGACGCCAGTTTGCGGGCCGTTTTGGACTACCTGAGCCTTCTGAGACCCTAGAATAAATGACGAAAAAATGGGGCAAATTGAGTCTCTGGAAGGTTGTTAGTCGACGCTAGACCTCCTTCAGAATTCATGTTAGGCTAGCTTCTACATTGGTTATGAAGAAACTCCTTATCCCACTAACCGCCGTTCTAATCGGCTTTTCGTCCGCGACGGCGGGTGAATATCACGATTTCAAGTCTGCCGACGGGTCGAAGCGTCTTGAGGCGAAACTTATCAGCGTCGCTTCTGGGACTTTCCACCTCCAGACTCGCGACGGTCGGAAGATCTCGGCTCCAGCTGCGGCGTTTTGTGCAGAAGACACCGAGTATGCGAAAAGCGTTCTCGCGACTCGAGCTGCGGGCCGCAACCTGGCGCTCGACATTGTTGAGGTCGAAGAGCGGAAGCCTGGTGCTTCTAAGGCGGTGACTTCTGTCACACCAGTTGGTTACGATCTCAATCTTCGAAATAACGGCCAGATTGATTTGACCGGTCTGACTGCCAAATACCAAATCCACTACACTAAGGATTCGGGTAAGGGTAAGACGGATCAGGTGTTAGGTGGTGATCTAGCGATTGCTGATCTCAAGCCACGAGCCGAAGCAAAAATTTACACTCAGAAGGTCAAACTCAGTCGAACCAAAAAAGCTTGTGTGGGTGGGACATGAGTAACTCCCTCTAAGACCGTGAGTTCACGGTCAGACCAACTTAAAGGAGTCATCGTTCGTCTCTACAAAGACGGTGAGCAGGTTCGCGAATTCAGGTCGCCGAGCAGCTACCGCGGAACTTGGCAGGAAGCCTTGGCCTCAGGCCGCTAGAGCAATCCTCTCGACTTTTAAGCGTGTCATCCATCACGGGTGACGCGCTTTTTCGCGTCGAAACGTTACCGGGTTCTGCCAAAGCGCCGGTCGAGTTCCTGACGCGAAAACTGAATGAGAGTCGGTCGGCCATTGGGAGCGGCATAGGGCATCTCGCAGGCGAGAAGGTCGATGAGCAGAGTATCAACTTCTCTGTCTGACAAAGATGCCCTTGTCGAAATCGCGGATCGGCTTGCGCGAGCAACCAGAGCGCCTCGCCAGCCCATCGATGGATTGCTGCTGCCAGTTCGGGCAGTCGACGCGGAAGTGTCCCGCAAGTCTGTGACCAACTGAACGACCCAATCTCCAGAGGTGTTCGGCTCGTCATTGTTCGACGCATCCTTCAAGAAGGTTGGAACTGCGGCAAGACGGAGTGTATTGGTTCCGAATTCTTCAATTTCGAATCCCAAACTTTCAAGGTCTTGGCGGTGGTCGAGGACGGTTTCGAAATCTCGAGGCCCGAGCTCAACTACTTCGGGAACAAGCAGTTGTTGGGACTCTGCTGAGCCATTTTCTGCTGCGGCTAACATGCGCTCGTAGAGCACTCGTTCGTGACCAGCGCGTAGGTCAAGAACCACGAGACCCTCATCGCCTTCGAGGAGGGCATAGCCGCCATCGATGACTCCATGAACACGGAAGGACGGTGAATTTGAGGAGGTGGCTTTGACCGCTTCAGAGAGCTCGGTAGCATCTTTTTCGGTGGGGACTGATGGAGTCTTTCGCGGCTCAAGGTGAGGCTGAAGGTGCTGGGGTTCAGCCTGAGCTTTGTGGAAGCTCTCAGGCAACTGCGTGATGCTGCTTCCTGATGGCGAGCGGTGAGCTGTGGCGGGGCGGGGATTCGAAGTCGGGCTGGAATCCAGAGTGTCGGTTGTATTGACAGGGGCGATCGGAGGGTTTGCTGGGCTCACCAAACTAGCTTTCGCCGCTTCTGCGAGAGCGCTGCCGACCGCCGTGATGATGGCATGTTGAACAAGGCGACCGTCCCGAAAACGAACTTCCCGTTTTGACGGGTGAACATTGACGTCTACCAGAGCCGGATCCATTTCCAAGAACAGGAAGGCGACCGGACTGGTGCCGCGATCGATCTGCCCGGCTAATGCTTCGCGAAGGGCGTGCGAAACCTGCCCGGCATCGATTGGACGGCCGTTGAGAAATACCAGCGTGAATTGTTTATCGCGCCGAGCTCTTGAAGGCGGAGCGACCAGACCGCTGACGCGCACGGTCTCATTGAACAATACCTCTGGGACTTCGATTAGCGAACTAGCGAGATCGCCTCCAGCCAATCCGTGAACCCGCTCGCGAAGGTTCCGCGCAGGCGGAAGGCGGAGTTGTTCGCGGCCATCGCGTTGAAGAGTGAAACCGACCTCGGGAGCCGAAACAGCATGAAGCCGGACTTGGTGCTCGACGTGACCAGCTTCTGTATTCTCCGTACGCAGGAACTTGCGCCGACCTGGAACGCAGAAGAACAGCTGTCGGGCTTCGATCACAGTCCCAGCAACACCCCCGTAGTCTCGGACTTCTTTGATGATACCAGCCTCGACTACAAGTTCTGTTCCGATCGGTTCTTCAGCCGGTCGGGTCATCAGCCGAAACTTCGAAACACTCGCGATGCTGGGGACAGCTTCGCCTCGGAATCCTAGGGTGGTGATCCTGTCTAGGTCTTCTCGAGACCGTAGTTTACTGGTCGCGTGTCGCTCAAGTGCGAGCTGAGCATCTTCGCGATCCATACCACAACCGTTGTCTGCGACTCGGATCAGTGCCGCTCCTCCGCGCTCGATCGCAACATCGATTTGTGTGGCTCCTGCGTCCAAGCTGTTTTCAATCAGCTCCTTCACCGCCGCCGCCGGTCGCTCCACAACCTCCCCAGCCGCCACTTGGCTGGCTAAGTCGTCAGAAAGAATGTGGATAGTTGCCATGCTGAAAGTCCGTTTTGTAAGGACGGAGTCAGTCAGAAAATAGCGAAAATCGAAAAAAACGACTCGCCTTCTCTAAGAACCCGCCTACGGCTTCCATAAAGTATCCAAGACATGTTAACGCTGCAACGATGATCACTGTCACAGACAACGCTTCAGTTCACCTCAAACGGATGTTGGAAGAGGAATCCATCACCCGTGGCGATGCTATCGGGCTCCGACTCGCCGTTGATCGCGGCGGATGCGCAGGCCTCCAGTATGAAATGCGTTTCGCTCCAGCGGAATCCAGCGATCAGATCTACGATGATGGTTCAGGTGTTAGGATCTTCGTAGACGAAGAAAGCGTCGAGTTCCTCAAAGGCTGCCAGATCGACTATGAGGATGCCTTGAACGATTCCGGTTTTAAGATCGAGAACCCCAATGCAGCCCGTAGTTGTGGCTGTGGAACGTCTTTCGAACCCGTCGATGGCAGCGCTACCCCAGCCGATCCCGATGCCTTCGATGCCGGCGAGGATTGCACAACGGCCGAAAAATAGTGAATTTTGTTCTAAGAAAGCGATTTGACAGACAGCTGAGCCTTAGGACAGTTGTGAATAACTCTTTAACGCTCGGTGCTGGACACCCCTTACCATGCGCATCGAATTTCTAGAAACACAGCGTGACGCCTACCATAAAGGAGGCGGGAACAATCGACCGAGAAGATCTGACTCGGGTCTTTTTTGGTGGACGATTTTAATCACCATTCTCTTTGGGTTGGCCACCTTTTGCTGGTTTTTCAGCATTTACGTGTTCTCTCATCCAGAGAAGCCGCTGAATTACGATTTACTGACTCGACTAGGAAAACTTCCTGAAGTTGAGCAGTTCGCTCCGAACAACGTGCCGACTGGGAAATTTAAGTCGGCGAAGGATCTCTATAACCGGTTCTATCGCTTCGCCCCGGCGCATTTGAAGGTGAAAAATGATGTACTAAAGCGGGATTTCATTCGCAACTATAAGGAGAGTCAGCCGCTTTATATCACAGGAACGTTTGAGGTGATCAGCGCCCGGGAACTCACTGGGACAGATCCGGTGACTTCAGGATGCGTCGTCCGGATGCGCTGTGCTGATTTCCCGAATGTTGATCTAGAATACATCGTTCCTGCTACTGAGGTTGTTACGATACCCGTGGAGGTGGGTGAGACCTTTAAAGTCTCAGGCTCAGGGCATTTCGCCAGTGTCGTGCACATCGATCGATTTGCTGCGGAGAACATTTGTTTCAGCGTGATTCCACTGATTTATCCAGATTTCAAAAACACCCCCGAAGAGGGCGGCGAAGAGTTTAAGGTCGCGATGACGGCCCCAGAGATCTTGAATATGAACAGTCAATGGCCCTGCACGCTGGGTCAGTCGACGCCTCAGAATGCTGCCGGTGATCGTCGTGATCCCGGAGCTGATGGCGATGGTGTCGCTAGTTCGGATTAGATTGCAGCCTTGCTAGCGCTGACCTTCCTCCCAGTCCTTCACAGGTCATCGCGGCGATCGATGCCGCAAATTCTGCAGAGGTGACAGTATCGCCAGCTGATTGGCAATATTTCCAGAGAAATGCGCCGTGGAAGGTGTCGCCGCAACCTGTGGTATCGACGAGTTGGGTCGGCTGTAGAGAAGGCTGATGGTGAACTCCGCGATTGAGAAGAAGAAACCAACTGCCTCGTTCTCCGTCGGTGATTCCGATCACTCTGGACTCGACTACCGCTAGTTTTTTCAAGGCATACAGAAGTCCTGATGGATCGGTATCGCAGCCTAGGCCCGTTGCCTTGATGGCAAAATCGAGGGACACAATCAGCAAGTCGGCCTGCTCCGCCAATGCCATCGATTCAGGGCGAAATCGACTCGCTCCACCGTCGAAAGAGACCAGTGTTCCTGCCGCCTGGGCAACCTTGATCGCTGCCAACGAAGCCCCATGATGTCGACCATTCATGTGTAAAATCGATGCAGATTGGATCGCTTCTTCTCCTCCTGAGTCATGCAAATCCTCGGCGCTGAGTTCGGCTACTGTTCCGGGCACGTAGGTGATCGCACGGGCACCGTCGGCTCTGACTAAGATCGAAGCGTGTCCTGTTGTCGAACCGACAACTTCGGATACTAGAATGCGTTTCGTCGCGACTCCGTAGTTGGCGTATTCTGCGATCAGAGATGTTGGATTGGGAGACTGTCCTAGACGATCGATCATCACAGCCCGCCCTCCTAGAGCCGCAACCGTGCAGAGAGCCGTCGAAGTGGGACCGCCGCCCATCTCTGTATGCTCAAACGGCACCACAACCCCATCTCCGGAGGGAAATGACTCGACGCGGTAAAGGCGATCGATTGTCGAAGTCCCAATGCCGATGACATCGATTTCGCGAGCGGATTGAGAAGCGAGAGCAGTCATCACTGTTTCGGTGCAGTCGCCAGGATCGACTTTTCGTCCTGCCTCACGCTGGTTCGATGAAACCTTCTTTCTAGTAGCCCGCGCCGAACAGTGTAGACAGAGTTCGACCAATCAGAGATCCTTGGCTTGCTAAGTTGCTGATCCCTTCATTTGGAGCCATTCCTGCTGCGAAGATGCCACCTGATGCCAGAGCACCATTGCGTCCAAATCCGAGGATGGCGCCGTAGAGGCCATCAAATTTACCGACGACGTCATTGGCGAGAATGTTTAGCCTCCGACGAACGAATCGGACAATGGCGAATGCTCCACCTGCACTGAGAAGAAATGCGGGCAAGCCAGTTAATTCAGGTGAGATATGCGCAATGTCTGACATCCGCGCGCCGAGAAATTTGTAGAGTCCTAGGCCAACTCCCAGACCAGTAACATAGTCGATGAGTCGTCGGAGTTGTTTCAGAAACCCGAGAATATAACCGCGGCGAAGTCCCCAGCCGCTGAAGCCTAGAGCGAAGATATCAAGAAAATTGGTGTTCTCCATGGAGTTGTGTCGTCGTTTTGTTGATCGGATGAGGAGGTGGCTGAGTAACGGAAACCAAAGATGGCGCAGATAAACACAGATTTTATTTTTGAGGAGTCTCGGTAGCTAACTGGCAAAAGCAGACTTGGGTTCCTATTTCCTCATCAGGCTCAAGCTATTCTCCTCCACCGCCATCGAATCCACCGCCGAAATCTCCCCCATCCCCTCCTGCCGAGCCACCTGAATTGCCGAGCGAAGAGATCCCCCCGATCACGGAATCTTCTGTGTCATGAAACCGATTCCATGAACCTTCGTAGGAAAGGTTCGATCCAACGCCAAACATTCGACCGGCTAAAAACACTCTCAACGTATCTGCCGTTTCGGAAGATTGAATTCTCTTAAGAAACGACTCGCATGCTTGTTTCTCTGCAAACATCCCGTAAACCCAGGATTCCTCTTTCGTGCTTAGGCCAAGCTTACAAATGACACGAGTGATTTCCCAGTCGGTGTAGCATTTCTTTTTTCCGTATTTCTTGATCAGAAGCTTACTAGCCGACTTGGCAAGTTTGCGGACTCTGCGGCGCCGAAAATATCGAATCATTGGTAAAGGTTAACTTTTCGTTGCGACCTGCGTGTCATCGGCAAAATCATGCCATGCACTGAATGTCACCGTAGCCAAGGTCGTCGCACATGATGAACACAATGTTCGGTGTGGCTCCGAATAGGGGAGTAGCGAACCAGATCAGGAATGCGCCGACGATGTGAAAAGATTTCGAGAGATTGATAATCATTAAGTGATCGTTTTAGCGGCGAAGAAACAGGCCAAAGTACCATTCTAAAATGGGGTGACCGAAGAAGAACCAAAGCAGCGCTCCGGCAGCGAGATAGGGGCCAAATGGGATTTTCTTGCCCCACTCGCCAAATCCGAACAGTCGAGCAGTCGTCGGAATGAGACTGCCGATCATTGAGCTAGCCGCTACGGTAAAGAGTACACCTTTCCATCCGAGAAGTGTGCCCATCATTCCCAGGAACCAAACGTCGCCTAGGCCCATTGCTTCTCTGGGAATCGTGACTCGGGTGGCTACGCCCTTAGCATGGTCGAGTTTTTCGAGCGGAATCACCACGTCGGTATCAACCACCCGAACCGAATCTCCCGAAAACTCGGCAACCACATCGCGGTGCGTCTTGCCATCGAGCACGCAGCTTTCGCATTCGAGAATTAGTCGATCTGAAGCGCGCCCAAACAAGTCTTCCCACCAATCAAGAGGCTCGTCTTCTCCGAGTTGGAAGAGAATTGGACTTTCCTCATCTTTCTGGCTGATCGTCCAAGGCGTCGGCTTCTCCAAGTTGATCTTCTTCTTTCCAAAAGCCAACTTTCCGGCTTCGACGACGAGCCAGAGTATGCCCATCCCGGTGACGCAACCGAGGATCGATTGCAGGGCCGAAGCACCGCGAGTTTCCATCAAATGAATGACCGGAAATGCGATACTCGCCCCGAGTCCCAAGACCGCTCCAATGATGTTGATCGTGTGGGGAATGATGTAGTGGTCGATGTCGATGAATGTCGCCGAAATCAACAGCGTGAACAAAATCGCAAACACGATGGCAACACCCAGCGAGGCCCAATGAAAGGAAGCGGCGAGAAATAGCAGCGCGGTCAGGAGTTCGACAAACGGGTAACGAATGGAGATCTTGCCTTTGCACCCAGCACACTTTCCCCGAAGAAAGATCCAACTCAGGATCGGGATGTTTTCATGAACCCGAATGTCATGCTTACAGGTCGGACAAAACGACCGTTTAGGCTGCGAGACCGACATGCCTGGGAGAGGCAGCCGGTAGATCACCACATTGAGGAACGAGCCGATGCACGCTCCGAAAAGAAAGAAGGCTACGTGCCGGAGGATCTCTAGTGCGCGAGCAGGATCACCGGACAGCCCTCTCGGAGGAAGGAGATCGGCTAGGAGGGGAGCGAGGGCGAGAGAATCCATCAGATGGGCGATGCTCTAGACTGTCCCGACTTGTTCGAAAGCGCAAGGCAGTGGTTCGGAGCTTGATGTTGTTGGATGCTAGCTATCTTGCCCAGTTCCATGTCGATCCCTCAACTTCAGGTCGCGTCCACGGTCGTCGTGGATTCGATGCTTCATCCTTATGGAGTCGCGATCGAACCCAAGCATCGTGCGGTATTGGTCGCTGGTGGAGATGGGATCCGGATTTTGAATTCTTCTGGAGTGACTGCATTGGCTTCAGACGATTCACTCGGGAATTCGGTGATGGCGATGAGCCCTTGTCTCGGAGAATTTGCGGCGGTGGAAACTCGCTGGGCGCGGAATGGTGAGCACAGGGAGGTTTTGATCAGAGTCTTCGCGATCGATGGTAGTATCTTGCGATCAGTTGTCTCTCCTCATCCCGAAGCAAAAATCTGGTATGATCGGGACGGATGTCTTCTTGTCGGCTGGGTCGAGAAAGACGCTGGCTTGGACTTCAAGGTGTCACGGTTCGATCGTGGAACGTTGGACCAAAGAACAACAGCGACCCTGTCTTGTGATGGAATGGTCGATCGGATCGATGGCGGTGTTGCCGTCGCTTGCTCCAACGGATCTGCCACCTTTTTGCAGATTCTCTCCGAACCTGATGACCTAGGAACTCCACACATCATTCGGGTCGCACAAGATGGCTCGACCGGTATCCAAATCGAGTGGGCAGAGGCGATGGGGCAGGAACCTGATCGGGCCGGGCGATTCGATCTTTCGCCAGATGGGGGCACGATACTGATGACTGACGAAGGAACGCCGCGTTCAGCGCACGATGCTCGGGTGTTCTTCAGAAGACTCTCGGGAACGGGAGACGATCTGCTGAGCGAGGAGCCTTGGCCGGAGGAGTTGGATGCGCTTGGTGTTCCCTGCGTGCCACTATTTTTGGACGACCTCTACGCCTTAGTTGTTGCGGTGACGGAGTGCCGATTGTTTCTGCTTCACACTCGGTCTCTGCGGTTGGAGTCGGAGATCAAGATCCAAGGAGTGTCGGATTGGGGGTATATCTCTTTGGGGAAACGTGTCGGAGATGTCGTCTTTCTCGGTGGGCCGCTAGACCGTGAATTTACAGTGATCAAGGTCACAATCGATGAGCTACTAAAATCGACCTGATCCTCAATTCCTTGCTAGCCCTCGGCCGTTGCCCGGCGATGGTTTCCGATGCCCTCCTCCAAACGCAAATCTCCTCGCTATCGAATGGCTGCCATGGTTCCGCCGATGGCCTTGGCTACCGTGCTCGGAATTTTGGGCATCGTCGGCTGCGCTTCGGATGGAGATTTCGAAGGAGTTCCTGAAACCACTCCCGGTCTACTCCAACGAGCTGCTGCGAAAGGGTTGGTCGACATCAGAGAAGTTGATCCGACGATTGCGGTGGAGCTTCGCTACGCCACCGATCGCAACGCGGCGAATCAAGTCCTCTACGTCCCGGATACTCCCTGCTTGGTTCGTAACACCACAGCCCGACGCCTTGCTAAAGCGCAGTCGTATCTCCGTGCTCGTGGCTATGGTTTAAAAATTTGGGATGCTTATCGTCCGCCCGAAGTGCAGCAAGAACTCTGGCTGCTTAGTGGGAAGAAAAAGAACTATGTCGGTAATCCAATGAAAGGTTGGTCAGCTCACTGCACCGGAACCGCCGTTGATGTTACCTTGGTCGATGCATCGGGAAGTGAAGTGGCAATGCCGTCAGACTTCGATGTGCTAGGAACTCGAGCACAGGCCTTTTATACGGGTGGTAATCCACAGATTCGGCACAATGTCGGACTTCTTCAGCGGGCCATGGAGCAGGCAGGGTTCTTGGTCTATTTCCGGGAGTGGTGGCACTTTTCGGATACCGACTACAAGCCGCTCGAGTTCCGTCATGTGGTGTTCGCTCCGTCGATCGGAATGCCGCTGCCGTTCACGCCGCGAATGCCCGATCTGCCTCCTGGGCCGAGGTAGCCGAGAGTGTTGGAATCAATTCGCGATCGTTTGTGTTTCTGGATGCAACTTCCGAATCCGAGGCGATGCTGAGACTTCGCTTGGGGCCGCACGAACCAACGAATTGCTAAGAACGTGAATGCCGAAATCCGTCTACCATCGGATCGACCCCTACCTACCTCGACCGAACTCCGAGAGGGGGCTGAGTCGATCTGTGCGCGTTTAAGGAGAGCCAGCTTTGTCGCCTATTTGGCGGGAGGCTGTGTTCGTGACCGGCTCCTCGGAGTCGAGCCTAAGGACTATGATATCGCGACTGACGCTCGCCCTGAGCAGGTGAAGAAGATCTTCCCGAAGGCGAAAGGAGTCGGTGCCCATTTTGGGGTCATGCTCGTCCGCGCGGGACGTCATGGGACGGCCTATGAGATCGCGACATTCCGGGAGGATGGAGAGTATTCTGATGGTCGGCGTCCTGACGATGTCAGCTTCTCGACACCCGAACGCGATGCTCAACGTCGCGACTTTACGATCAATGGCTTATTCGAAGATTGCTCATCTGGAGAAATCATCGACTTCGTTGGTGGTCAGGAAGACCTGCGCGCTGGTGTGCTGCGCTGCATCGGAGATGCGGAAGGGCGGTTCGGCGAAGACCGATTGCGACTCGTTCGCGCGGTGCGTTTTGCTGCCCGATTGGGTTTTAAGATCGATCCCGCCACTTGGTTGGCAATGGTCTCGTTGGCACCGACCTTGGCCGAGGTCAGTGCCGAACGAATTCGTGAGGAGTTCGCTAGAATTCTCGCTCATCCTAGTCGATTGATTGGCTTCGATCTTCTTGTCGAGAGCGGACTCATGCGCCAGATCGTTCCAGAGGTTTATGATCTGGTTGGGTGCGAGCAACCGCCTCAGTTTCACCCCGAGGGTGACGTGTTTGTCCACACCAGAATGCTCATCGAACAGCTGCATCCAAATGCAGAACTGACATTAGTGTTGGGTGCGTTGCTGCACGATATTGGAAAGCCAGCGACCTACAGTTATGATGAAGAAGCCGGTCGGATTCGGTTCAATGGTCATGCCGAAGTTGGTGCTCGGATGACCCAGGAGATCTTGGGGCGCCTGAAGTTTCCCAACGATACGGTCAGCCGGGTTCACTCGTTGGTTGCGCAACACATGGACTTCATGAACGTCCAGCAAATGCGCCGAGCGAAACTGCGCCGATTCATTGGACAGGAACACTTCGACGAATTGCTCGAACTTCACCGGGTTGACTGTCTGAGTAGCAATGGTTGTCTTGAGAATCATCAGTTTGTTTTAGCGACGCTTGAAGAGTTGTCCAATGAGCCGCCAGTGCCACCGCGGTTAATTACTGGTCACGATCTGATGGAGCGAGGTTTCGCTGCTGGGCGCACACTCGGTGTCGTCTTGAGTGCCGTTCAAGATGAGCAACTCGAGGGGAGGATCGAGGATCGAGAAGCTGCGTTGGCTTGGGTCGATCAACAGTATCCCGACCAAATAATTCCCTAATTTTCGAATCCCCTGCCATGGAACTTGTATTGATTGATGCGATAGGGCCCTTTTTTAAGGGTTACGACAAGCAAGTCGTTAACTGGTCGAAACTCCCCTTCGATCACTTAGAAACTGTTGATCCGGTTCGTCGGAGGAAGCAGTTCGATGGGATTCAGGAAGAGTTGACGTCGTTTGCAGAGCAGGTTTCCGCCCTAGGTTACAATGCTGCGACTCTCGATGATTTGGCGCATCTGGCGACATCCCCCCGCTATGAGCCTGCGACTAAGGAGCGGGTAGATGTGCTGCGTGAAGAGTATCGGCCTCTTTTTCAAATCCTTCTGGATCATGGGCTTCAGCCATATTTGACTGCAGATATCCTGTCTTACACTCCGGCGTTAATGGAAGAGATCGGTGACGATCCCGAGGCGATCTCTGGTTTTTTGGCAGACCTTGTTGATCGTTTCTTTGAGGATTTCCCTGAAGTTGCCGGAATCACTTTCAGGATTGGAGAGAGTGACGGGCAGGATATTGAGAACGAGGATTTCACTTCTCAACTTGTCATGCGAAAGCCGGCTGAAATGAACCGATTACTTCGGACATTGTTGCCAGTGTTTGAGAAGCACGATCGCCGTTTGATCCTAAGAACGTGGACGGTTGGGGCTTATCGGATTGGGGATCTCATTTGGCATCGCGGCACTCTGGCCAAAACCTTGGCTGGAATTGATTCACCGAACTTTGTTTTGTCGATGAAGTACGGCGAGTCTGATTTTTTTCGTCATCTCAATCTCAATCGAAGTTTCTTCCAAGGCGGCTGCAGGAAGATGATCGAACTTCAAGGGCGGCGGGAATATGAGGGCTGTGGAGAATTTCCGGCATTCATCGGCAATGACTATGAGCGCCTAGCTCGTGAGTTGTCTCAGGCCGACAATATTATCGGCATGTCGATGTGGTGTCAGAGTGGAGGCTGGGTTCCATTTCGGCGTCGTGCATTTCTCGAGCAAGATGGAAAGGGGGTTTGGAATGAAATAAATACGGCGGTTTCGGTTTCGATTTTCCGCGACGGGGTCAGTGTGGAAACAGCTGTGCGTCGCTATGCCGTAGCTAATGGTATTGAAGACTCAGTTGGTTTACTTGAGCTGCTTAGGTTGTCGGAAGAGGTGATTAGAGAGTTGTTTTACGTTCGTCAGTTTGCCGAACTCACACTGTTTTTCCGCCGAGTTAGAATTCCGCCCTTAGTCGCGGTGTATTGGAATAACTTGTTTATTAATCATTCGGTTCGAAAAATCCTGCGGCACTTTGTTACTGATGGAGAACAGGCCGTTCGTGAAGGTTATGCCGCGCTCAAGAAGATCGTTCGGATGCGCGAGTTAGCGGAGGAGTTGGGCCTCCCTGCCGACGATATTGAGTTCATGCACGCCACTGGCGAGATCATGGCTCTGGCCAGAGAATTCTATTTTCTACCTGCTGATGAATCCGTTCCCAAGCGAATCGAAGAGGCTAAAGAAGCCTACAAGCAGAAGTTCCCGGACGGCTCCCGCCCGCGCTATCAGGTGTGCACAAACTTCGAGCCATTTCATCTAAAGCGTTGGCACCTTCGTTGGTCGATGGCGTTCGCCATGCGACGGAAGCGCAGCTACCGCATCCTCGATCACTTGTTTACCCTGCACTTGTTGGGTTTGGTTTACCGCGTTGTTCAGTCACGCCGGCCAAGCTTGATCCCTAAATTTGCTCGCGACAGTGCCATGGGGATTGATACGATTTTCCGGTAAGAGGGCCTGGGTGACGAGAAAATGAGGCTTCGGTGAATTTCCTTCGTGCGTCTTCGCCAAGTCGCACGATCCTCTAGGTGTGCAGCGTACCGCTATCATCAACGTCGTCGGCTTGACGACTCGGCTTATCGACGATCGGACTCCCAAGATCCTTGAATTTGCTAGGCGCAGTGAGTTAGCGAGGATCAACCCCGTTCTTCCAGCGGTCACGTGTACGGCGCAGGCAACTTATGTCACTGGACGCCACCCCAGTGAACACGGAATTGTTGCCAACGGATGGTATGATCGAGACTACGCGGAGCACCGATTTTGGAAGCAATCTAACCATCTAGTAGGGGCTCCCAAGCTTTGGGACGAGCTGCGTGGGATCGATAAAGACTTCACCTGCGCGAAGGTCTTCTGGTGGTTTAACATGTATTCCTCCGTCGACTACGCAATCACACCTCGACCAATTTATCCGGCCGACGGTAGTAAGGTCTTCGATGTTCATACCCAGCCGATGGGTATGCGCGAGCGGATCAAAGCCGACCTTGGGCCGTTTCCGTTTCCGCACTTTTGGGGGCCAGCTTCGAGTATCTTGTCAACGCGCTGGATTGCTGAGAGTGCCAAATGGATCGAGGACAAACACTGGCCAAGTCTATCACTCGTCTATCTGCCTCATCTCGACTACGACCTCCAACGCTTCGGGAATGAGGGCGAGCACATGGCTCAAAACCTGGCCGATATTGATGACGTCGTCGGCGACTTGATCTCCTTCTACGAGAAGCGTTCGATCAAACCGATCCTGCTCTCGGAATACGGGATCACCAATGTCGATAAGCCCGTCCACCTGAACCGAGTGTTCCGCGAGAAGGGCTGGATTCAGATCAAAGACGAAGTCGGCCGCGACGCGATTGATTTAGGGACTTCCAGAGCGTTCGCCATCGCGGATCATCAGGTCGCGCATATCTACATCAACGACCCGTCGATCGCTGAAGAGGTGCATGCCACACTGAAGGCGACCGATGGAGTGGCTCACGTTCTCCGCCGTGCCGAGAAAAACTATTCAGGGCTCGATCACCCCCGATCCGGAGACTTGATTGCAGTCGCGTCTCCAGAAGCTTGGTTTACCTATTACTTCTGGATGGATGACCGCCTGGCTCCTGACTATGCCCGCTGTGTCGATATCCACCGGAAGTGCGGCTACGACCCTGTGGAATTGTTCCTTAACCCGTCGATTCGCAATCCCAAGGCCGCCCTTGGTCGTCGCCTCATTCGATCAAAACTCGGTTTCCGGGGGCTGTTTGATGTGATCCCTCTAGATGCAAATTTGGTTCGCGGATCTCACGGGTCGATTCCTGAGGACAAGGAAGACTGGCCACTTCTCATCGGCGATTTTCCAGATTTGCCCCGCAGTCACGAACTCGGGGCGACTCAAGTCTACCGCCATCTGCTCGAGCATACAGCTCGGGGAAATGGTTATGCTGAGCCGCCGCTTCTGTAACAGAACATCTTCGGGGCTTGCGCATTAGGTGTTCCCGGCCACATTCCGGGGCCGTCTTCGGCGAACCCAATTTTTTTTAAGACCACCATGGCACGCATTAACGACAACTACTTGAAGCTCCAAGCTGGCTACCTCTTTCCGGAGATCGGTCGCCGCGTCACCGCATTCACTGAGGCCAACCCTGACAAGGCTGCCCGTCTGATTCGATGCGGAATTGGTGACGTAACCGAGCCCTTGCCAGAAGCAGCGCGTGACGCGATCAAGTCAGCCGTCGATGAGCTCGGCGTTCGCGAAACGTTCCGCGGCTATGGCCCCGAGCAAGGCTACGACTTTCTTCGCGCTGCGATTGCCGAGAACAGTTACCGGGCTCACGGATTAGATGTCGCGGACGACGAGGTTTTTGTCTCAGACGGTTCGAAGTGCGATACCGGAAACATCTTGGACATTTTCGGTCCGGGAAACGTTATCGGCATCACTGACCCAGTTTATCCGGTCTACGTCGACACCAACGTCATGTGCGGTAACACGGGCGATGCCGATGCCAGCGGTGCCTATGGCGGCCTCGTTTATATGCCGTGCACGTCAGAAAATAGTTTCGTTCCTGCTGTTCCCGATCAGCCAGTCGACCTGATCTATCTTTGTTACCCGAACAATCCCACAGGTGCTACCGCGACTCGTGAGCAGCTGGAAGCTTGGGTAGCGTTCGCAATCAAGCATGGCTCGATCATCCTCTATGATGCCGCCTATGAGGCGTTCATTCAGGAGGACGGAGTTCCCCATTCGATCTACGAAATCGAAGGCGCTCGCTCCTGCGCGATCGAGTTCCGCAGCTTCTCGAAAAATGGTGGGTTCACTGGTGTTCGCTGCGGCTACGCTGTGGTGCCTAAAGAGCTGACTGGAAAGACCGAATCCGGCGAAGACCAAGCGCTTCATCCGCTATGGAATCGTCGCCAGTCGACGAAGTTCAACAGCGTTTCCTATCCTGTCCAGCGCGGTGCTGAGGCTCTCTTCTCTGAAGCTGGCAAGGCGCAGGTTCAGGGCCTCATCGATCACTACATGGGCAATGCGAAGCTGCTTCGCGAAGCCTGCGTGGGCGCTGGCTTACAGGTCTTCGGTGGAGTCAATGCTCCCTACGTTTGGGTCGGCTGCCCCGAAGGTATCGACTCATGGGGCATGTTCGACAAGATGCTCAGCGATGCCTCGATCGTCATCACGCCAGGTTCCGGATTTGGTGCGGCGGGTGAAGGCTACTTCCGGATTTCGGCGTTCAACTCGCGTGAAAATGTCGAGGAAGTCTGCCGTCGGATTGCCGAGGTATTTTAGAGAACGTTTCGATCGTTCTCGAACTCAAAGCAGCACCCCAACGCGGCCACTCCTGTGGCCCCGCTGAGGTTCTGTACACTCTGAAGAGCTCTTACGCAGCCGCAGTCTTACCTGCGAGCACGAGCCACAATGCGTGGAGAATGCCCGGAATGCCGAAGCAGAGCGTGGCTACGATGTTGATCCAGAAATGGAGAGATACCCCGACTTGCATGAACGCAGCAAGAGGCGGAAGAAAAATGGCGAGTAGAATTTTGACGATTTGCATAGTGTTATCATACTAGACCACATTGGTGGCACCTGTCTGTTCCAAAAATCGGTCGAAATTGGAATGGCAGATGGGCTGGCTGCCCGATTTGCGTGTTCATCGCCGCTGAGTTGTTACGGAATGGTTCTTCCGCGCAGGTTCACTTGAAGCGTCGTGGGGTTTCGATGGATACTGTCCCGATGTTCAGGCGGTTCAGAGATAGCTCGGCAGAGCGAGACGTTTTCGCTTCGGTGATGACATGGGTTGGCATTGCGCTGTTGGCGGCAATTCTGATTACCCTTTCCCTACCAATGTACGGGCAGATGACTCCAAAGGCGATCCGGATGAAGGCCTCTTCGGATGCGAAACAGATTGGCTTGGCTTGTCGGGAATATGCGACGGACAATGCGGGGGTGGCTCCTCGGAACCTAGATGACCTGGAACTCGATCATCCCTATGTCCATGATCTGGTCGAAAAGATTCGCGATACTGGGCCTGAGGGCCGCCTGAAGTATCTGGTGAGCTTTGGAACCGTCTACGATGAACTGCCGCCAGAGAATCTTATTCTCAGGTTCCGTGTTGATGATGAGGCGACAGTTGTTGTGAGAGCAGACCTTTCGACTGAGATCGTTGATACGACAGGGCGACAGACGTTCTGAATGAGATGCTGACGATTTTCGGATTCGGCAAACGATATCCTGCGCCATTACACCTTGAGAAAACGTGGCATGACCGTCCCGGTCATAGCCTCCGAAAGCAAGGCGGTCGTGCCACTTCAGATGCGATCTTGTCATGTCCCAAAGTCCCAAGAACGAGGGACATTCCCGTTTCGTAGTCTTCCCCCAAGGGAAGGGACATTCTTGCTCCGTACTTAACCTTGGAGAGCGAACCGTTTCCTCGCCCGAAATTTTCCGGATCAACTTCTTGTGTGATCGGGGCGTCTGGTCGAGCCTAGGCGACTTTGCATTTCGGATGAACTGAAACGCAAGGTTACGACCCAGAGGCTTTTATTGCCTATAAACCTCTCGACCTAACGATCTAAAACAATGTCTCAAGACACTCCCGAGCAAAAAGCTCTCATGGAAAAAGTTGCCTATTTTATTGGCATGCAAACTGCCAAAGGCATGAGCAATGATGGAATCTCTGTAGATCCAGATTTAGTTGCCGCCGGAATGAAGGACGTCTTCGCTGGGGGAGACCTCAAATATAGTGACGAAGAACTTCAGGCTGCGATGATGGCTTTTCAGCAGCAAATGCAAGCCAACCAGCCCCAGCCAGATGCTGCGGCAGGTGAAGACAACTCTGCAGCTGGTCAGGCGTTTCTGGCCACCAACGGTCAGCGTCCCGAAGTGACAACAACCGCATCCGGACTCCAATACGAAGTGATGACCGAAGGCTCTGGTGCCAAGCCAGCAGCGACCGACACCGTCAACGTTCACTATCACGGAACGCTCATCGACGGCACCGTGTTCGACAGCTCCGTTGAGCGTGGCCAGCCGATTAGCTTTCCTCTGAACCGAGTGATTCCGGGTTGGACTGAAGGTCTCCAACACGTTCCGACTGGCGGAAAGTATAAACTCTTTATTCCTTCCGAGCTCGCCTATGGCGCAGGTGGTAGCCCACCAGTCATTGGGCCAAACGCGACACTTGTCTTCGAAGTCGAACTGATCGGTATCGAGTAGACGATTGCGAAATCAATTTGATCAAGGCGACCAGACTTCGTGTTCGGTCGCCTTTTTGTGTGTCCTAAATTGGTCGCTCCGCGACTTCGGATGCCGTTGATCCTGACCGCCTGCACCGGACAGGGTTGATAAGGCACCGCCCTCTGTGGCGGTTACGATCTGCGCCACGCCGAACCGAAGGCAAATTAGGACACTGCTTTTATTTTCAACTACTTTTGGCAGGCACTGCAAAAGAACGTCGACCGGTTCGATTGGACGATGCGTTTGATTGGACGGTCGCAATTCGGACAGGGCTCGCCTTCTCTACCATAGACCCGGAAACTGTGTTGGAAGTAGCCCAAGGCACCGTCGGTCGCCGCAAAGTCGCTGATTGAAGAACCCCCTGATTCGATAGCTTCGGCGATCACCGCATCGACAATTGGGGCGAGTCGCTTGGCCCTGACACCCGGGATGGTGTTGGCTAATCGGCGGGGTGAAATCCCAGATCGGAATAGGGCCTCGCAGACATAGATGTTTCCCAGTCCAGCAACGATCCGTTGGTCGAGAAGGGCCGTCTTGATCGGAGATTTTCGGCTCGTAAGAGCTTGGTTGAGGTGGGCGGCGTCGAAGGCATCCGTCAGAGGTTCAGGGCCGAGTCCTGAGAGGTGGCGGCAGGAATCGAGTTCGGCCGTCGTCGCGAGATCAATGAAACCGAAGCGCCTCGGGTCATTGTAGGTCACGGTGATTCCTCGCTCTAGATGGAAAACCACATGGTCATGCTTAGGGTTTCCGCCGGTGCTGTGGGCGAACTCTCCGATCCCTCCGCCATCGACGGTAAAACGTCCGGACATACCGAGATGGAGGATCACGGTTTCGCCCGAATCCAGATGAGCGGTTAGGAATTTCGCCCTTCGCCCAAGTTCGACAATCCGGGTCGCCTTGACCCGTTCCGCGAACTGCTCGGGAAAAGGGTAGCGCAGGTCAGGGCGATTGAGCGTGACCGACTCGATCGTTCGATTTTCCATGGCGGGAACGAGACCTTTTCGAACGGTTTCGACCTCCGGGAGTTCTGGCATTTTGGTGTTAGGTTGGGCGATCGGCGACGTAGCCGTCGGATGCTACGGAATAAACATCTCGAAAGCCGAGAAACAACCTTCCGGGCATCATAGAGATGAGTTTCTTCGCTACGCTGCTAGCGTTAAGAATGTTCGATCGATTGCGTCAGAGAATTGCTCAGATCACACTCGTTCTGCTGGCGGCTTTCAGTTTTGGCTGCATGGCTGATCAAGCTTGGCGTGACTATCGGCCTTTGCCCTCCGCCAAGAAGGCTGGGACATTTACTGGTGAGTTTGTCACGCAGATTGTGGCAACCGACAATGCCCGCCTCCGAATTCCATTCGTGTTAAGAAAAGATATGGGACTTCCATATCGGGTCGTGACTCGGGTTTCGCTCAAGACTCCCTTTGAAAGTTATCGGATCGAACACATGGATGTCACGATCGAGGGGCGTACTTCCGAGGTCGTTCTGCCGTCGGAGAAACTCACAGCGGTCACTACCCAACCAGGACAAAGTAATAGTTGGTATGCCAGTGCAGAATGCAGACCCATCAGGAACCTTCGATTTGGAGCCTCAAGATCCTGCGAGCCTCCTGACCCTCGGGGCAGTGATTGTCCTAAAACAGAACCGCTTGCAGACGCGGCACAAGCTGGTGAAGAAGTTCCGCTATGAGGTTTTTGACCGGATTTGGATCCTTTCTTTTAGCGATCTGATGTCGATCTGAACCTGTCGGTGTCGGTTACGGTTTCGACTTCCGAACCGCATAGACCCAAGCAACAAAATACCAGCTTATCAGATGCGCCCCGATCACGGACGCGGATAGGCCATTGACCAACCAACCAGTGTTCCCGTCTAAGAGCTTAACATCAAAAATAACAGTCGATCTAATATAATAGTAAACTGGGAAAAATACCAATGAGGTGATTGTGATGGGGATCAGATGAAAAAAGACCGGCTCGTCGGAAGACCATATTCGTTTTAGAGGCCTAGCAACTGTACCGATCACCATAACAGCAAAGGGGGTAAGCAAGAGCATCGAAATTGCCGCGCCGAGCTCGTCATCGTCACTGACAAAAGGGAGCGTGGAAATAAGCTGGCTGGTATCGATTTCTCCTCGAAAACTTAGCTTCGTGAGCATTGTTCCCAAACTATAGCTCCAAAAAGAAGCTATTAGCCAAACAGAGCAGATCCCTAAAGCTATAAGCCATATAGCAGTGGACTTGCCGAATGGATGCGAATGCATTCTACAATCCTCTGGGACTCGTCGCTGTTTTCGCCAAAGTGGCAGACCTCAGACTAGCGTCGCCCGCGGTTTCCGCCACGTCCACCACCGCGTCCTCGGCCACTAGTTGAACCTCTGCCGCGCCCACCGCTGCCGCGAGCAGAACTACCGCGACGCTCAGAACTGTCGCCACTGTTGGCTCCACGGCCTCTGGCGTTGCTGCTTCCTCTGCCGGTGCCGCTTCCTCTGCTGGTGCCGCTTCCTCGGCGGCTACTTGAACCGCGCCCACCTCCGCCGTCGTCGCGTTCGGATCGGCGATCACCGCTTCGATCTTGGCGCCGAGAATTTCCGGGCCGCTTTCGTGCAGCGCGTTTTTTTTGAGCCGCCGTTTTCTCGGGGGGTGGGTTAAGTGAGTGGGCCTTGGCATCGCGTTTCTGATGCCGAGTGAGACCGGCGATTGCTTCGACAGGAGCCGTGGGATCAAGTGGATCCGGGTTCGTTTCGAGAGCGCGGAGTTCCTCAGATCCGAGGGCTCGCCATTTTCCGGCCTGAAGCTTTTCTCCTATTTCGACGCTTCCGATCCGAACTCGGACGAGTTTGCGAACCCGATAGCCGATGGCTTCGAACATGCGCCGGATCTGTCGTTTTTTTCCCTGTGTGAGGACGACTTGAAGACGGCGTGGTGACAGGACAAGGAACGACTTGGCCCGAGCTTTTCCTTCGTCTTCGAGCTCAATTCCGTGGCGTAGCCGGTCACCGTGGTGTTGGGCCTCGAACGGCTGATCGAGCGTTACTAGATACTCTTTCTCTAGCTTGCTTGAGGGGTGAGTCAGACGGTTTGCCAAGTCGCCGTCTCTGGTCAGAATAAGTAGGCCCTCGCTTTCCTGATCCAGCCGACCTACGTGGCGGAGGTCGGAGAAGCTCTCTGGCAGAGCCGCATAAATGGTGTCTCTGCCCAATTCATCTGAGTGGGTGCAGAGAAGTCCTTTCGGCTTGTGAAAGGCAATTGTTTGAGGCGGCGAGGGTCGGACGATTCGGCCATCGAGTTTGACCATTTGGCCCTCATTTACTCGGGCACCCAGCGAGGTGCAAATCTCGCCATCGATGCTGACACGCGCTGCTTTAATGATCGCTTCGCAGCCACGACGAGACCCTAACCCGCAAGACGCGAGAAAGCGGTTAAGGCGGACCGACTCGTTGGGTGTCGGTTTTTCCGCCATAGCAGTGGTCGAACTTGAGCGCGATTCTAAATCGCCCTCAGCGTCCACAGATGAAGAGCGGCGCGCTAGGCGTCCGGCTGAGTCTTCGGTAGGCCGACGAAGCGCTGGCCTTCTTTCCACTGGCCGCGGGCCTTGAGGATCTTGATGCGCTCGAAACGCTTAAGAACACTGCGCTTAGCGCCGATGGTGGAAGCTGACTTGAGGCTGTTGTGCTGGGACATGGTCGTGTCTTTTGCGAAAGTTGAAAATGGTTCGAATACCTCCACAGGGATAGGAGGGCTGTGAATGTAGCTGGAGTTGTGTCGGCTGCAAGAGAGTTTTATCAATCGAGCGCCTGATAGCGACGTCCTCGGTTGGCCGCCGATCAGGCTGTTTTTTCGGCGGATTTGCCAGTGGCATTCACTTGAAGACTTCCTCAAACGGTAGACGGAATTTTTGTTCAGGGAGCGGTCGTAGACGGCGAACACGATGTGCTGGAAATTTCCTCCTTTTGGTTGTGTATGAAGCCCTCATGGCGCTCCCGCCAGGTTTTCATGCACTCCCTAGCTTTTCTCGAAGCTCCATGAGGAGAATTCCGAGCATGTTTTTTCCTGACCCGTCGCCGCCGTCTCCCCAGTAAGAATCGTTGGTCGTATGTTCGACCAAGGTCGCAGTTCCCGTGTTAAGAAGCTCTTCGCGGAGTTCCGAGTGCTGAGAAAATTTGGCTTCGAGCGCTCGGCGCATGACTTCTAGCTTTACTGCTTCCCAATCTTTTCGGAACGGGCGTTTCCGGCTTCTTCCAGCTCGGGCAACCATCATCGGTGACGGCATTTTCCGAAGCTCCTCCTCGTCTTTGTGATCGGCGAATTTCTGTGCTTGGAAGTAGTGCTCTGCTGTCCGCCAGGTCTTTCCGGAAATCTCGATCGGGAAAGCCGCGAAATTGGAAAAGGAGCCATACGCGTCCTTGGTGCTGTAGAAACGAATCGTATTGGTCATTCTTCTTTATAGTGTTAATTCTACACTTTTAAAGTTTTAAGTGAACACTAAAGGGGCTGAATTGCCGATTTGCCTATTTTTCGGAAAGACCACTGGTCGAGGTGGCGGCGAGCGCTCAATGTGGGAGGTTTCGTCGCTCCGCGAACTCAATCCAGCCCGATCGTGAAAATCTCTTTCTCTGCCACCAATCCCTGCCATGTCTGGGATCTCGCTAGGGAGTTTGGGCGAAGCGACCATCTCGGGACTTACTATAGCGGTTACCCCGCTTCGCGGCTTCGCGGTGATGGCGAGGGCGAGGGCGAGCCAGCGCGGGACAAGGTGCGGAGTTTTTCTGCGAGAACGTTGGCGGTTTATGGAGCCCGGAAATTTTTGCCCGAACGGCTGCGCCCGAAAGACCGCGCGTTGTTCCGTTGGCAGGACTGGGCATTCGATCGTCGGGTCAGCGGCGCCTTGGAAACCTGCGATTTCATCCACGGACTCCCTGGCCAATGTCGCGACACCTTTGAGCGCGCCAGAGACTTAGGGATCACTACGGTGCTCAGTCATGCGACCGGTCCTGTCGAAGCTCTCGAAGCTGATGTCGCCCCGGAATACGAACGTGTCGGGCTGACCTTCGCCACCGAAACTCAATACGACGCCGCCTACTACGAGCGCGAGCGCCTGGAATATCAACTCGCAGATTACCACTGGGCGGCTTCTTCAGTTGTCGCGGAGCGGTTGGTTGGCGGCGGCGTCAATCCGGCTCAGATTTGGACGGTTCCCTACGGAGTCGACCGCAATGTGTTCTCGCTGGGGATTCAAGACGGGCTTCCGCAGCGATCACGAGGTCACGAATTGAAACTCGTTTTCGCCGGGCAGTTGTCCCTGAGGAAAGGCGTCCGTTTTCTCCTAGAGGCCCTGCGAAAGATCGATGATCCCGCGATTTCAGTCGATTTCTATGGTCATCGAATGGCCGAGGTCGAACGTGATTTGGCGAAAGGAGCCGGTGTGTCCGAACTGCGATTTCATGGCCCAGTTTCTCAACCCGATCTCGCGAAAGCTCTTCAAAGTGCCGATCTTCTCGTTCTTCCGTCAGTCGAAGAAGGGTTCGGGTTGGTCGTGGCTCAAGCGTTGGCTTGTGGTTGTCCTTGTCTCGTCTCCGATGCCGTTGGAGCGAAGGATTTGATCAAACCCGGCACGAATGGTGGTATCGCACGCACCAGAGATCCGGAGTCTTGGGCCGAGCAGATTGTCGCCCTACGCGACGCCTTGCCCGAGCGATCGGAGGTAGCAAAAACCGCTCCGTTTTGGTCAGCGACGGCAGACGGGATATTAGCCCTGAGCGAAGCCGCGAAGTCGACCTAGAACCCTGAGGCCTTGTTCTCCGCTTCAGCCTCTCTGGCCCGTTCTTCGGCAAGGTCGATCGCAATCAGCTTCTCAACAAGATCCGTCGTCTTTTGGAGGTCACGCGGACTGAAAACTAATCATCCCGACTGCCCCGATCGAACTCTGCGCATTGGAGCGGAACAGAGAGCTGAGCAGCGCGCTTTAAGGGCTAACTCATCAGGTAATGCGCGTTGTGCACATTTAGGGCGTTGAGTCCCAAAAGCTCACTAATTAGACGAAGTCTGCGAATCTATAGCCCGCGCCTACATCTAGGGCGCTGCACTTTGCCTGCGTTCAAAAGTTCCGCATGTTTTGCACCGTATTTATCCCAAACTAGCCTTGTGCCGTCCCATGTTAGAATCATGGGCCCTCGGCAGGCTGTGAGATCAGGATTTCGAGGAGGTAGGAGCCCGACAGCCGTATGGCGTCGTAGGAGACTGCCTTTCGAGCCCTTCTTTATCCTTCTGTTGTCACAGTGTTTGATCTCCGAGCAACTTACACAGCGCCCCCGGTCTCGGTGCAAGTCTATGAAGTCTTTCTGGAGAGGATGGCCATCGCCGTTGGTCGTCCCGGCTGAGACAAAAACGTATTCAGCTTTTGGATCGTCGAAATAGCTCTTGTAGTTAACTAGTTCTCTGTCGAACGGACCGCCGTGGTGTGGGCCGACAATGACCTTAGGGGACTTCCCTTGGCAAGCGGCTGCGAGTTCACGCATTCCAGCATCACCAGGCCAAATGACCTCGGTCTCTCCATGAATATCGAGGCAAAGGATGACGGAAACGGCGTTTGGCTGGGGTGCTTTCAATCGCGTGTTGTGCTCAACTTTACCGGCTGGAGGATGAACGCAGTAGATGTCTAATTCTTTCCCAGACGTGGTGAAGATTTCGAACCGCCCATCTCGGCCAATCTGTGGCTCAACAAGGTCATGTGGACGCCCAACTTTTTGAGCCCATCGCCATGCCTTCTCCCACATCTCGGTGACCCTAGGGTCATCATCACTTCGGTCTTGAAGCATCGCTATACTGCGAATACGTTCGGGAAATTCTTCAAGAATCGGATCGAAAAGAGCAGCGTGATCGGAGTCGTTGTGCGTTATAAGCAAGCAC